>Ga0325401_1006799_pt1 | contig 11082 bp, 9 predicted proteins | sample PopdelMetagenome_FD_205666 | JGI IMG/M metagenome (GOLD analysis project Ga0325401, IMG submission 205666) | Populus deltoides microbial communities from Bellville, Georgia, United States - Xylem-PdKOR-R2 | ecosystem: Host-associated > Plants > Phyllosphere > Stem > Wood/Secondary xylem | place...
TATCCAACTTAATTTTTAGGCAATTTAAACATATCTTCACATCAATTTTTATACATTCAAACTAAATTTTTTGCCAATAGAATTTAAGTAGACTCAAAGTTTTTATCATTACATTCATAAAAGGCATAATTACATCTGAAAAAGTACAGAGTATTTGCCATTCTCCATCTAACATTACGGGCTATAAAACCTTGAAGACGATTCGAGGGGGCAAATGAATCTAGCTAGGGTGACAAGGGCATTGCAGCTGGCGCAGGGTAGGCAGAGAGGGCTTAAAAGGTTTTTGAGCCCATGCCCACAATCGGGCCCATTATTTATTCACTTATACCTATATTCCCTTGAGGCTTGGGCCCATTTTCCCCCTCTCTTGATGTTACCCTAATGAAGGCTACCTTTTAACATTGTCTGGATACGAGTTTCTTATTGTTTCAAGACAAAAGAGAAGCACAGTGATGATAAAAAAGATTGACAAAATGAAAATAAAATATATTTAATAGTAGTGTATAAATTAGAGTGATTATTTTTATGTCATATTTGGTTGATAGTGAATAAGATATAAAAAATAAAATAAAAAAAATTATTATTAATATGTATTATTGTCAAACTTAAATATTTTAAAAAATAATTAGATATTTTTACTTTATTTTATGTTAAGTGTTGAAATTAATGATAGGATAATAACTTTAATTGTAAAACTCAAACCAACCTAGTGGGTTGATCTAGCACCCAACCAACCCATGGTCTAGACCGGTTCAAGTTTAAGAAAAAATAAATAAAAGATTAACTTGACCTGATCAAACCCTCGGGTTTGACCTGCTATAGAACCTGGCCAAAACCCATTAATTTTTTTATAAAAAGATTAGTCAAGTTTTAATTTTTTTTTTTAAAAAAAATATCAAATCAGATCAATCATTTCAACTGACAACTCAGCCCTTGCTCCAAGTTAGGTTTTAAATCAGTCATCTCGATGCAAAGCTGGTTGTGGGATCATTTATTTTTATTATTAATAATGCAATTTCACAAGAAAAAAGGGTAAAAATAGAGGACACGAAAATTACTATGAGTAATTAGATTGTTAAAACTTCATTGGATCATTAATAGTTTTTCTTTTATATATATATATATATATATATTGAAATAACATCTCTCCTTTTCAATTTATATTTAACAGCCATTGAATACCCAAGAGTTTTGCACTGCTTCAACGAGTCCTCTATGATTGGAACCAACCATGTCAGGTCACCCAGTCTTTGCATCGATGGCATTAGCCAAGAAAACCATCCATCTTACTTACCAGTACACCAGAGGTCAATCCACTCGGATCAGCGATCCGAATTTCCTAGCCATCCGCACTCTATTTCTACTAGTATTAGGACCAACAGGTTTTTAATTCCAAGTTACGTGAGCACCCTTGTAAATATCTCTAGCACGAAAGCTATATCAGCCTAAAGAACGAGTCAACACATAAAAGTATAACCACCATGAATCTGCAAGCGTTCCACCTTTCAGACAGCAAGAATGATTGATTTATACTTGTCAAAAGCTCCATGAGCAGTACACTAAAAGAATCTGTGTTAGGAACCAAGAAAAGGAATTCTAGAGACGGAATGCTTCCCCCAATTGTGGACGCCATATAACAACATGGGAGTGTCCACTCTAGCAAATTCCCAGATTCTCTTCTACAAATAACCCTACAAAGAAGAATTATGCAGGATAAATTTCCTTTTTTCTGTTAGTTCATTTCTTTTCCTCTTACTAAAAGAATGGGCGGCTTGAATGACGACGTATGAGAAACATAAGAGCCGAGAACTCGGAATTTACAGTGTCAAAAAATTGCGATGGAATTCAGTCTCAATCCTCATGAGACCAAATTAATGAATCATCTAGGACGGTGGCAAATCTCTTCATTAAGAAGCTGTGCTATTAGACCAGGATTAGCTGCTGGCTTATTGCCACTTAAAATACGACTCAGTGCGATCAATTCTTCTGGGCTTGCCTTCTTGAATAGACCTCTAAGTATCGTATCAGCTTCAACTGGTAATAACTGGCTCCCGGGGGCTTTACTAATATTCTGGTCCTCGTGTGTTCCCTGGGAATGCCCTGCATTGACTATGGATTGAGAATGTTGCGGAATCTGTCCTTGTGGCCGTGAATATGGCCTGGAGTCCCAATAATCTGTACAAACTCGATTCCTGTCTAATGCTTCTATGGCCTGTTTATAGGAAAAAGGGGAGGGGGGGGGGGAGCTGAATTATATTCAATGTAAAAAGCATTTGGCACAAATAAAGCTGAGAAAAACAAAATCAAAATTCAGAATTGTAAGCAGTGTGGAACCATGTATATTAAAACATGAACAAGGTTTTTTTACCGTTCCAAAGATAAAGCAACTTAGGCCAGGTTTGATACAACATGATTGAATATAATAGGTTTATCAGTGTCTTTGGAAAGCTTATCTAATTCTTGCCATGAGGAGACATTTTTTTTTTACTCGGATGCTATATATATATATATATATAAACAAAACCTATGAATTTAAGGTATATTTGTTGTGTATTAAAGAAGCTTAGTTTCTTTCATTTTTTTTAGAAAATTAAACACACGGGAGCAGTTACACGATGTTTACATGTTATAAAGGACCAACAGTACATGGCTTTTATTAGGCAAAAATAGTCCTCTTACCCTTGTGTTTCAAACTTAGTCTATTAAATAACACCAAATTGATGAAATGTTTGTCAATTTACCCCAATCAATAATTTTCATTAAAAAGAGGCCCTTAGAAAAGAACTAAATTGCACTTGTAAACATACTAGTTAATTTGATTTTTCTTTTTTGAAAAATTTCCCTCTTAATGAACACATGTTGTTCACACTCACCACCATTCTAAACACCATATCACCTCGATGGTGGCCAGATGGCAAAGATCCCAATGTTGAGGCTACTGGAATTTTTCAGAAAAAAGTTCAGTTCAGTCCCTAAATTTCTGAAAATTGCAATGTGGACCCTTCCAAAGCTTAATTTGTGGCAATTATTGACTGGAGCCAATTGGCCAACATTTTGTCAAATTTTGGCACCAACCAGCTAAATTTGAAACACAAATAAGAAGACCATTTGCCACAAACACATGGGGCAAAGGGATAGTTTTGCCTTGCTATTATTTTAAAAAAACCAATAAACTGGGGAAATCAGCACACTGGAAATTTACCTGCACAATTGCTGGTGAAGAAAACCCAAACATTTCAAAGCCATCAAGACTTCCAGGAGGTTGTAAGGGAGGAAGATTCATTCTTCCAGATTTATGCTGCTTTGTGATCTCCTGATTCACTCTCTCTCTAACCATTTCCCAGCATCTGGCTGCTGAAACATGAAAAAATACCTCATTTGGCCAATGCTCCAAGGAAACCTGAAAATACCAGAGCACAACAGATCAGACGTGAAAAATCTATCTAAATGCAATGACCAATGACAGTCTCAATCACAGGTTAGAAGTATTTCAAAACTACTGTATGCGAAGAACTTCGACTGTCTAAATCTAAACCATCCACAAGATTCAAGATTCCATTGCCGTACCCAATCTTTTTATTCAAATATGGGCACCCATCACTCAACTTTCAGCACGGCATGGAGTTATTTATAATTGGACCAATTCCTGGTTGGGTTATTCAATGTACTTCATTAATATCACTTCTACCCTCAAACTAGCTACAAAACCAATCATCATAAACAAGGAGAGTTATATCACAACTCTTTAGGAGGAAAGGTAATTTATGATGCCAGCAACTTAAATTTTTTACGAGACATTACCCCTGCTAATGCTTGCTATATACAAGGGGATTATATGTCAGAATTCAAACACTGTTAAAATTACATAACAATGATCAGTAAAATTTAGTGTATTAGAGAACAAGAGCAGCCATCAGATGCATCTGACAAGTACTAAGCAACAATCTTAAAATTCATTCCAAATTTCTTTAGTTGCTTAGAATTCCAATAAGGATCAAAAGAAAAAAGGTAATGATGACCTCTCAGGATATTCAAAGATAAATAAATAAGTAGTGTATTTTGCAACAATCAAATTGATGGATGATAAGATACTATAGTATTAAATCCTGACCAAAGGAAAAATTGGTATTACCATAAATAGAGGACCGTTTCGCCCTGCATCCAGTATTTCGGAGACATAGTAACACATATTTGCTGGATCTAGAACACTTATGTACCTAACTCGACTTCTAAATCCTGCATCAAATAGAACAAATATGCATAAATACAGGTCTCTTCCTATTCCTTAGCATGACTATTCTTTAACTTTATGATCTTTGTATAAAACACATATGCAAGATACCTTTGGGAAAAATTGCTTGGCTGTTGCACCATGACTTTCCAGAAAGCACAACCCCAAATTCCAGAGGTTCAACATTGCAATTGATCCTTCGCACTACCTTGGCAATGCGGGGACCCTTCTGGCGGTAGTGTCTCTCCAAGTTATTTTGCGAGGAAGATGGGCTACCTGCCATAATTCTTGAGCTGTCCAATGAAGTTGAGGTGGCATTTCCTCCCATCTTGTCCGCATTGTTAAGCTTTCCAATGCCACATGGCTGTGGATGCTGACTCCCAACATCTGTCATTCCGTTATCCTTACTGGTATCTCTATTAGTTGAGGAATTCTGAACATTCCTACCAAATCCTGCTGTGCTAGGACCTGTGTGGCAAGAAACATTCTGTTGATTAAATTCCAAAACCTTTCCACCATCTTGATGATAGCCATCCTTCACTTGCACCACAGGACCAGATGAAGAATTATTTTTTTGTTCATCAGGTAACGAACTGACATTCTTTTCACTCTTAACTGCTCCATCAACCACAGGAACAGTTAAGATTGAATCTTTATTATCATTACATGAACTATAATGCAAAATTGATAGCTTCCCGGAAACATTTTCTTTTGCCCTTTCTAAAATTGGCTTCTGTTCATCAACTTCATCATCACTAAGAAGAATAACATTGTCATTACCCAAAGTTGAAGGCTTCTTCCCTTCACATTTCTCTGAAGCCAGGCCTGCAGCATAAGATGTGTCTTCTTGAGACAACAGGCAAACTAGCGTTCTTAAATTGGTAGACAAAAGACTAGAACCTTTTTGGTTTAGCTTCAAATTGTCATTGTCCCTCTCAATAACTTGAAAAGAACTATGAGATACAGATGATGCCCTCACATCTTTTGAAGGAGTGCCTTCAGGTGGTTTCTTCTCTTCTTCCAATGCTATCTGACTACAGATCCCAGATGAATTCATTCTAATATCACTAGATATTGCTCTCCCTGGTAAATCTCTACAAGGATCTGCTGGTGTGTGTGATCTCACCGGTTCAGTTGCTGTTCTTGTTGGAGAATAAGATAATTTAACATCTTGCATGTTGTCTTTGGAAACGAAACTCGTCAGGGCGAGTCCAAGATCTAGTCTTGCCCATCGGTACACTGCACTCAATTTTCCTTCCAATGCCTCCAGGAGGATATTTAATTCACTGATATCATAGCGAAACAGGAAAAATTTGGCACCCCAAGCACATGAACACAACTGCTTTGCATGACTCAAGCATGCAAACTTATCTGGAGAGCAATGACACCCTGCTGCAGACAGATGCAAATCAAAAAGGCAGACACTGCATTCCCTCTCACTTGTGGCATCAAAATCACTCTCCATCTTCAATGTTGGGGAAGAGTTGCAGAGAAATTGTCTCCTCACACGCTCTGTCTCCACACGTTCCTGAACCAAGAACATCCAAAGTCAATAGGGAAAAGGAATAACACCAAAGTTTTCCAGTGAGAACTTTTATTGCTAACATAATGACACACTTTCAAGTTTCAAATTTAACATCTAGGATTTCTGAAAAAAAGCATATTAACAAGTCAATGATAAGATACCTGCAGCACACACCAAAACAAGCAAGACAAAAAGAAAAAAAATAGTGAAAACTGAAAAGTAAACCAAGTAATAACTTCCCCGTTCATTATAATAATGGAAATCAAATCAGCTGCCTGTTCTGTCAACAGTACACAGCCACGTTGCATAAAAGTTTTACCAAATAATAGAGTTGAGATGGCATCTTGAAGCTTAGAACAGGCATCACAATCTACATATGCCAATACCAATTTAATGGCAGCATCCTACAACTCCAATATTTTTCTAGTGGCGTGTTTGAATTACTACCTTGAACCCAGGCAAGCCGAGCAAAATTTCAAACAGCCATCGATTTGACTTGAAACAACTGACATTGTGACAAAATATATTTCAAACTGTAGAATGAAAATCAGCTGGATAGTCTCATAGAGACAAACTAAAGTTTACCTTGAATGCTTTTGCTAATATCCCATTTTTTCCACACACGTCTTTCCATCTTAAGTTATCCAAGGTATTCCTCTTAAGTAAATTCAGTTCCCAATGTGCTCTCACTGCCTCCCTTGCTGCCCCAAGCAACAGTTTATCATGGGAGATGGAAGTCCTCCGTCTCTGCTCACAGTACAGCTCTATAGCAGTCTGTCCATGGGGCAACCAGTCAACTGGAGCTACATTCACTGCCTCCGCACAATTGAAACCACAATTAAACCCCGAATGATATGCTCGAGGAAAGGTTAGCACAAACTCTCCGGAATTCTGAACACACCGATAGACAGGCACTCCTTCAGATCTTAGTATGTTGGGGGAAAGCTGAGTCACCTGCAAGGGAAAAACAAGTTCAAGGCATGGTTGTCATTATAAAATAGGAGGAAAGCTACCATCTGTTAATAATCAATTCTATCCATGCTATCCTAGGTCATCTAAAAATGAAGCCTCTGTAACTGACACAACTGAAAGCCAGGAACGAAGTGCCAATGATTGCAGAATTTCAGGAACAAAAACATAAGGCATCCGGCATTCCATGGAATAGAGCACTTTCGCAATTGAAGTTTCCTGCCTGAGTTCCATGTCACTTGAGATTTATAAATCTCACCATAAAGATTACTAAGCTGATTCTAACATGGTAGCACAGTGCAAGAACTTTTACTCACCAGCTTATGAAGCAAGTCGGGTTGTTCTTCAAAAAGATCAGGTAAATGCTTTCTCATGGTCTCTTCCAATTTAATGGCATCCTTCCCTGGCACACCATACCACATCTTTTGTGCGCCCCAATGCATGTAATTCAGTGAATATAGGTGATGATCTTCAACATGCTGTTCTCAACCATGTGAAAGAAAAAGGAAACACAAGAATAAGTAATCAGGCTCTAAAACAAATGCATAAACTATGCCAAAGCCTGTTCATAAGACAAATAAGAGCTGTTATTATAAAAATTGCAAAAATGAAAGTTGTAAAACCTAAAACTGAACTGATTATCCATCATTGGAGATGGAGACGTCAAGGCTCAGTTATACAAGCTACCAATAAAAAGTACACTCCATACACATTCATCAAGAAACATAACAGAACAATGTATTTGTTTACCTATGATTATTTATTTATTTTTGACTGAAGCTAGGCTTTTTGTATAATCTATAAAAAAGTAGACATAAGGTCTTACCCAACAGAAGGAGGAGAAGCACATCCCTATATACAGCCATGGCACCAAAACACCAGATATATCCCCACTTTCAAAGGAAAGAATGGATCCAGGAAGCCTCGGAAAGTTATTCAGGTTCCAGCCTGATTTTGTATAACGATCATTTGTTGCAGAACTAACTTCATTAGATGTTTTTGGAAACCCACTGCCAAAAACCCCAGTTTCCAGATCAGCCCCATAAAGGACCTGCAATAGACAAAGCAAATATAACAACTCTAGTTCACTTTGCAACTCACATTGCATGCAAACAAGGGAGACAAGTGACACTGTAAAGAACGGCAACACAAATAAGTGAATTAATCAACAAAAAGAAAATCAACATTCAAATAGCTCATATCCACTCACAAAACACACCTCAATTTCTTCAGTTGCTTTCTCTACAATTCGCCAATATTCACCCTCAATATTATCCAATGTTGGTTCACAAGTCTTCTGAAACATTGTCATATCGCCTCCCTTATTAATAGTATTCTCATTCTTCCTGAAATACTGGGCCTTGAAATCATCAGCATATTTCTGAAATGTATCCAAAGTAAACAGTGGGCCAGGTTCAAACCCAAATCTCTCAGCTTCACAAACACCAGCATCATTTGACCCTGAGATGCTTCCAATATCTGTACCACAATCTACTGCCATGCTCATGCATCTTCTCCTTTTCTTCCTTGTATGATTAGACATCGTTGACCTCTTTCTCATAGAGTCCCGGTTCTGCAGTTTGTCAACCCTCTGGACACGAGTTGCAAACGTAGAGCCCTCCCAAATAGTTTTTTCCTTAAGGGGACAGGGAGGTTTCCAAGAAGGAGGAGGAACAATGCGACAGATTCCATATTGTTCAGCTTTAGGCCGTATGCTAGCAATATATTTCAAAGTATCTTCGAACTCCTGGAAAAACGATTGCATACACATTCACAGATCCTTATAATTGAACATAAGTAAATCACAGATTTGCACATCGAAACCAGAATATGAAGAATGTCTTTTTTGAAATTAAGACAAGCAAAATATAACAAGAAAAAATGTAGACCTCTTCAGTTGGGTAGAATACAGGAGCATCCTCAATATCAAGCTTACGAGCACTTTCTGGATGCCATCTTGCACTGACCTGTACCAGATATTCAATTATCAACCAAAAAACATTGGAACAGATGATAAAAGACATGAAGGAGTATATCAAAACACAACATCAGATCAGACACAGTTCCGATCCTCTAGGACCCTTGGAACTAGCAACCACAGGAAGCTACATTACAGTAAGAATCCACCCTTTAGTAGAGCAGCCATATATGTAGGGGCAGTGCCAACCATTAACTTGAAAATGAAATTATTGTGGATGCTACATAATGATGGTTGTCTAGACAATAACATGGAAATTGCTACAGGGGAATCAAGCTAATTAAACCAGACTGCATGAAAGGCTAATCCAAGTATGCAAGGAAAAAAAAAGGAGAAGAAAAAAAAATAACCTTTTGGCAATTACTGCATTGTGGACATCCACGGATCACTCCCTTGGGAAGGCGAGACCTTAAGGAGAGATTCTGCTATAAGGAAATGGGATATAAGGCATCCAGAGTAGACATAAAGAACTTGCAACGGAAAATAGAAATTCAAATGCTAGATATGCATGACATTGCTCATCATTTTCAAAGAGATAACGATGAAAATGATACTAAAAACTAACTTGATTAAGCTTCACAGAATCAGACTCGTCCTCTGAACAGCTATCCAAATGTTCAAACTTTATCCAGGGTCTGCGTCGAAGGGACCTCGTAACTTTTGCTTCATCCTCAAACTCTGTGTCCATCTTGACTGACTGTGATTCAGAAGCGCTTGTAGTGGCTGAACAACTGGTTACATTACTGTCTTGTTTTTCACCATCTTGCACCCTTTTTAAGGTGAAAGCTGCAAAAGACTCGAAACCAGGTGGAACTGATGGGATATCATCATTCTCCTCCTTAACATGAACTCTAATGAGTTCAGTTCCCATTATGACTGTAAACAAAAATAATCAACAGATTAATTACAAAGCATGTTACTAACAGCCAACAACCGAAAGTCCAATTTGACAATAGCCTCATTTCATTGCATTAAATTTTCCTGGGCTTCCAGAAAATTACTATAGCCTGTAACAGATTCATTTATAGTTTCTTATCAGAAAACACAGCGCAGATTATGTTATCACTCCTTGCCGTTCAAACACCAACTCACATTCTCAAAGGATCATAACTTCTTGACACGAGCAAATTTATATTTCTCAAGCATCACATATCCAGACTAATGTATGAACTATCTTAAACACGGAAGCCTCAACTTCCCCTCCTCAATTCCACAATTCTACTTCAAAAAAAATATTAACTTAATTTTACAATTAAAACAAAAGGTATACACAGGATCAAATTTATGATACTGAAAAAATCGTAAATCACAATTTTCTATAAGAAAATCTGTAATACTTAATCCATAAAATCATTAATAAAATCAAACTCGATAGCCAAACACAAAAAAAATAAAAATAAAAAAACTCCTGAGATATTCAATTCATAGAAAAATCATAGAATTCAAGCAAGATATTTATAAATAATTAGTAAAAAAAATCAAATTAGGGCTTACATGATCTTGATCCAGAATTGTAATTCCCAATTCAGTCAAAGCAGCTGGAAACTCCACACACACACACACACGTTCTCCGACTACACCCGAATTTCCAAACAAAAAGTCAAAATCATTAAAATAAAACAAAAATTAAATTTGAAACCCTAAATTCAAAGGGAAGAAACAGGAATTCACAATCTGATTTGTTACAGATCTAACCCTAACCCTAAATCCTAAAGAATGAAAGCAAAACACGCGTTTTGTTTTCAACGGGAATTTATTATTATTTGATGGGCATACTAGAAAGAAAATATTACAAACAAGACCCACACAAACACGCCTTTCCTTCAGGTTTCAGTTTCAGTGATCAATCAAATCAAAAACAAAATCCATTTGTTTTATATTCAACCTTTTTTTAATAACAAAAAAAAAAATCAAGCGCTCATTGAATTATCTAGTGGAGACAAGGGTAAATCTGGAAGATAATTTTAGGATTTTTTTTTTACTTGGATAATAAATTTTCTATTAGAGGAAAGAAAATGATGTATTGAAGTTTCTAGAAACCTAACACAAAACCAGAATTCTATGTGATCAGACACGTACATGTGCATATACATATACATATACATATACATATACATACATACATATATATTATGAAATGTTTAAAAAGAAATTTATTTAAAAAAATAAAAATTATTCTAAAAATAGAGATAGAAACTCATTCTTGTCTCTATCTTCACAATTAAAGGTTTTTTATGTCTTAGGTGTCGTGTAAGTAATACACACATGAAATTATAGGATATATAGAATGAGATTGGACAATCGCTCCACGAAACTAAATACAATTAAAAAAATAGATTATTTTGTATGAAGATATTTGAAAGTGTAGTAAAATATTTT
>Ga0325401_1006801_pt1 | contig 11081 bp, 4 predicted proteins | sample PopdelMetagenome_FD_205666 | JGI IMG/M metagenome (GOLD analysis project Ga0325401, IMG submission 205666) | Populus deltoides microbial communities from Bellville, Georgia, United States - Xylem-PdKOR-R2 | ecosystem: Host-associated > Plants > Phyllosphere > Stem > Wood/Secondary xylem | place...
TCTCTTCTAAACCTTGAAAAACATGTTGCCCTTGAAAAAAATTAAAAAAGTGTTACTTGTTAATTTGATCACATGCGGTCCTTATTTTTTTAATTATATCAAATCTCATTTATTTATTTTTCAATTTCATTCTTTACCATTTGATTTTTTATATCAAATTTGTCTTCTTATTCTATAATGTTTCAGGTTTGACCCTCAATGTTTTAATTTTTAATTTAGATTCTTAACTCTTATATCAAATTTTAATTTCTTTTCAATTTCATTCTTGAATCCATGATCTTATTTTTAATTTTTTCATATTTGATCCTCATTCTCTTGAATTTTATTTTTGTTTCGAATTCTTTTGTGAATTTGATTTTTCTTTTCAATCTTGCTCTTTAATTAAAAATTTGATGATATTTAAGATTTGACCCTTAATGTTTTAATTTTGATTCCTAGCCCTTTATCAAATTTTAGGCCTTGTTTGTGTTGACGGAAAACCACTTTCCAAACTTTTCTGTATTTGTTTGTCATTAAAAACATTGGTTAATGGAAAACACTTTCCAGTCATAGAAAAATTTGGCTTAGTTTTCAGGAAAGTGTTTTCCTTTTATTTTGGGTGGAAAACACTTTCTGGAAGTTGTGAAAAAATTAGAAATGTCATATTATTTGTTGATTATATCAAATTTGGTACTCAAACTTTTGATATATATATATATATATATATATATATATATATATATATATTGTTTTGAATATTTTTTTTTCAATTTCATCCCATAGAATTTGATTTTTATATTAACTTCGGTTTTCATTTTTATAATTGTTATTTGCTTTTCCTTTATCATTTTTTAATTGAAATTTTTTATGTATCAAATTTGGTCCTCATTCTTTTGATTGTTACTTATTTTATTTAAATAATTTATAAAATGCTAATTATTATTATTTTAATTTCTTCATCTTTAAATTTTTTTATTTGTTAGATTTGATCTTTATTATTTTTATTTTTATTTATTTTATTTGAGATAATTTATGAAATTATATATTTTTTTCAATTTCATTATCATTCAACCTTTTAATTTGTAAGATTTGTTCTTCATTATTTTAATAAACTTTTTTTAAAAATAAAACATTAATAAGTTATTTTCCAACTTATTTTCCATGATATAACCAAAAACTGGAAAGTGTTTTCTAACTTATTTTTCATTACACTACCGAACATCGAAAAATAATTCACTTTCCAAAAGGAAACTACTTTCCAGAAAGCAAACGGGGCCTTAGTTTGTTTTTAATTTCACCTTTAGATCTATAATCTTGATTTTTTTATTTTTTTTAATTTGATCTCTTTTTTAGTTTTGCCCTTCAATTTAAAATTTTAGGTTGTCCTCTTTTTGTAATAAAGTCCTCATTCTCTTAATTGCTATTTTTTTATCCTTATTTTTTTTTATTTCATCATTCAATGTTTTATTTTTTAGAATTTGGTCTACTTGGTTTTTCCTATTATTTTTAGGTCTTACCCGGGAGTCAATCCGAGACAAGTACCGGGTTATGGGTTGAATTGGTTGACCCGAGTTAACCCAAGTGAACCAAATCTTTTTGATTTTTCAAAAAGTAAAAACAATATCATTTTGAAAAAAAAAAAGAAGCAAAATAGTCAACGTGTTTTGACTGGATTTGCCTAGGGTTAACCGGGACATGGGTTGATCGCCTTACACTAGATTAATTCTCCCCTAATTTCTTTTGAAATCCAGCCCGGTCTAAGCCATAGGTCACAGGTTAACTCATCTGGTTGAGCCAAGTTTTAAAATAGTGGCTTTCCAAATGCGGTGCTTTCAGTTTAGTCACTATTTAGGGTCATAAGTTTGTAAAGTTAACACAAGTTGGAATCATTTTCTTAATTGCATCCTTTAAAGTTGTTCATTTTGAAAATGAACTTTGTTATTTTCTTCAGATTTCTTTTCAATTAAGTTATTCTTATCTTATAATCTAGATATGAGGTTTGTCCGGGTGGTCCATATTTTTTTAGGTCACTTTTTTTTATTTTTTTTATTGTCTTTCAGAATTCGATTCTTATTAGAATTAAACTTTTTTTTTCCTGTTTTGACTTTTATTAGATTATATCGTTCACAAGATTCTACGTGCCAGTTTTGGCAAACCCATCCTGTTTTAGTGATGTTTTGTTTTTTAAGATTTATATTTTAATTTTATCCCTTTAATAAATAAAGAAAAAATGAATCCAGCCCATAGGAAAACACTTGCCAACCATCTAGTTAAAACTAAAAATTGTTAGAGTGCTTTTAATCTCACAGAAAATGAAATGTCGTGGGCACAGCTAGCAAACTTGTACAAAGGCCCTATGTGGGGGGAGGGGATGCAGAGGGGAGAGCCCCATCAATCTGATTGTTTGCTGTGTGGCTTAACCACCTAAATTATTGACTGTTGTAGGCCTCTCTATGCACGTGGTAGGTAATAAGGAATTATAAGATGAAAAATTAAAAAGAAAAGAAAACGTATGCAGAAAAGAGTTAAGGACTTAAAACGGAGATAGCAACCTATACGAGAGTTGCCTCTCTAATCAGAAAAAAGATATTTTTGTAATTATTCAGCATCATTGGTACTTTTTGTTGTTGTTGTCTGTGTGTGAAAAACGACTAAATAATGCCTAACAAATTACAGCAATGAGATAATGGGTCAATGAGATAATGTGTTCATGGACATGCTATAAAAGTGTTTATAAGAAAAATAAATAAAAAATGTCAATTAGATCAAGAATTCAATTATTCAGTTTGTTGCACAAAAGTTGACATAAAAAAAGAGTCTTTGCTTGATTGAATCAGGTCACGTCACCTGGATTATGGATTGAACTGATAGGTCAAGCGGAATACACTGAACCAATTGTATTCCTACTTTTTACTTACTTGAATCTTAAATTAACCTGTCAGGCCTGGTCAGGTCAAATAACTATGATTATATCTTTAAATTTTACTTAACTATCACAACTTTGAAAATCATATAATTAGAATGTGAATTTTTGAAATACTCACTCCGTGTTTATAAATTCAATCCAAATTATTTATTTAATAAATCAAATCCATGCATTCTATGATTGGATCCGATCACGCCCATTAGCACCTTTAATATATATATATATATATCAAGTGATTCCATTCAGGAAGTTTAAATTCTAAAATGTTAGTATTATAATGGATTGGGTGGTTGCATCCATTAGCTTATGCATTTTTCTGATTAGGTAGGTTGCTAATATATAAGTTTTTCAAGTATAAAACTTTTAATAACATTCTAAACACTTTTTTTTTTTTTTTGTTAATGGAGTGAATTTCAATGCTCTAACAATTATCTCTTACACATAAAAATGCTGATGATGACACCGCTCCATTCTCAATTCATGGGCTTTAACAGAGAAATAAAAGAAATGGGTTTGTCTCGGGATAAAAGTTTATTGGGGCCGAGTCTTATTGTTTTATGTTAATGTGCTTTTAGGGCCACAGAAGTTGAAGAATGAGGAATGGGACTTAAGACCCACCAGTTTTGGTCTAAAGGCCTTAGCACGAAATTTTCATTTCTGTAAACTGCAAGTTGAATAAAAAGGGCGAAATAAAGCCCCACAGATAAGTTTAAAAGAAAAACACTCTTAACCAGTGTTATTAAACTCATTAGTATATATACTTTATATTTTCAAGAAAAAAATTATGTTTTTTCAATGTGTGATAAAAAAAACCTTTTGATTTAAATACTTCAACTTAAAAGGATAACATAATATCTTTTCAATGTGGGATTTGAAATCCTTTCGTATATATACTCTATGTTCCCATGAAAGAAGTTATGTTTTTTCAATGTGGGATAAAAAACCTATTAGTAAATATACTATATGTTTCCAAGAAAAAAAGTTATGTTTTTCAATGTGGGATAAAAAACTTTTTTGATTTAAATACTTCAACTTAAAAACTTAACATAATATCTTTTTAATGTGGAATAAAAAACTTTTTAAAATATTCTTTTGAACTTCATTGTTTACAATATGTATAACTTATATTTACATGGATATTTTCATATGAAATATTAAACTTTAATTTTTTAAAAAATTTTCCGGGTTGACCCATGAAATCTGGGACCCGGCCCCTTGGCCGGGTCAACCCCCGGACCAGGTTTAATAACTATGCTCTTAACTATTAGAGTCTGGTTTAACTGCCAAAGTCTACGTGTAAACAACAATGGATTGGCCCATGCCAGTGATGGGAACTATTGAAGTGTGGTTATAGTTGTTTTTTAAAATACTTTTCACTTAGAAATGTATTAAGATAATGTTTTTTTATTTTTAAAAAATTATTTTTGACATCAGCGCATCAAAATGATCAAAAAACACCAAAAAATATTAATTTGAAGTAAGAAAAAAAATAAAAAATTTTCAAATTTTTTCAAAAGCGCTTTTGAAACGCAAAAACAAACAAGCCTTAAATTGGTATCGTTTTGTTAATGTCTTCGAAATAAAGAGAAGAAGATAATTGACATACAAATATATCTAGTTGGAAAGATAAAATGAAGATATAACAATAAATATTTTTCCATAATAGTTTTTTATACGATCCAAGAAAGAGTTTTAAATAAGAAAATTTGGATTCTAGTGTAATTATATCCATTATTTAGTTTTATAGTAGCAATTATAATTTTCAATCCGATCATTTGATTGAGCTAAAGATTTACCCAAATTTTTCTGGAATATTATTCTATATTGGGTTAAAATTTTATATCAATCGGATTTCAAGAATGCCTCGAGATATAGGTCAACACAAGTTGTATGCATTTTGTTATTTATTTCTTTTTGATACGTGGACTTCCTATTTAACAAGGATATTTTTTCTTTAAGGATATGACATCTTGTTTTGAGAACTTTTTAGTTCTATAAGGATCTTTAATGGGTTGAAACATAGCTAAGAAACATAATTTTCTCTATGCCAAAGGTATACTTTTTAAGATTAGCATATAATTTCTTATAACACAATATATTAAGTACATCACGCAAATGATCAAGAAGCTCATTCAAGTTCTTGTTATAGATCAGTATATCATCAAAATACACAACTATAAATTTACCTATGAATGCAAGCAATATATGATTCATTAATCGCATAAACATACTGGGTGCATTTGTAAGTCCATTCATACAAACCATGCTTAGTCTTAAATGTAGTTTTCCATTCATCCCCTTGTTTCATAATAATCTAAAGGTACCCACTTTTTAAATTAATTTTAGAGAAAATACATGACCCATGCAACTCATCTAATATGTCATCAAGCCTAAGAAGTCTATACTTTACCATTATGTTGTTGATGGCTCGACAATCAACACATATCCTCCAAGTTCCATTCTTCTTAGACATAAGTAATAATGACACAACACAAGGGTTCATACTTTCACGAATGTACCCCTTTGAAATCAATTCATCAACGTGCCTTTAAAGCTCCTTCATCTTTTTGGGATTGCTTCTGTAGGCTGGTCGATTAGGAATCACAACTTCGGGTAACCAACTAGAAATGTCATCGGGAAATATGTCATCAAATTCATGTTAAAAAAAATTAGCCATACTTGGAAAAATAGGACTAAGATTGTTAGAGTTAAAGTGAGCCTCCTTATAGACAAGAAAAATTATTGGCTTATTAATATAAAATACAGATTTTATCTCACCCTCTCTCTTACATAAATATTGGGTTGTTTCTTTAGTTTTTTCACATAATTATCATTAACTACACTTACTTTCTTCACTCATCATGTCTTACCTCCACTTTCAACCATATTTAGGTTACTTTGTGAAGTGGCTGAATGGTTTGATTGGTTTTGGAAGGTGGCTAAATGTTTGTATTTGTTTGGAAGAGTGGTCGAATGAGTTGTCATGGAATTTTAGGTGGTGACCAAATCTGATGGTCTTCTCTCCTCTTCTTCCTCACTTTGATTTTCAATACCCATACCCTCATGCTCTCTTTAACTTTAACTTATTATTATACACCTATTTGGGTATAAGAGGTACAAGAGTGGTGATTCTTCTATCTTTTACAATAATATATCTATTTCTAACCCCATCATATGTTGCCTTCCTGTCAAACTGTCATGGTTTTCCCAATAAAATGTGACTTGTTGGCATTGGTACTACATCACATAGAACCTCATCAACATAGTTTTCATTTAAAAATAAAACCAAAACCTACCTCATCAACATAGTTTTCATTTAAAAATAAAACCAAAACCTACTTAGTCACTTTCACTTTATCACGATCATTCAACCATTATAATCTATAAAGTCTAGCATGCTTAATAATACTCAAGTTAAGTTTACTAACAAGGATAGTACTAGCTACATTAGTATAACTTCTACCATTTATAATTAAACTACACACCTTGTTTTGTATATAGCAATATGTATTGTCATCTTCCTTGACCTAAACCTGAAGATTATGCCTTATAACTAAGGAATCCTCAACAGGTAATACCAATTCATCCTTATTATAATCCTCCCATGGTGGCATGTCTTCACAAGTTGATTTGTCACTTTTGGATTCCACATCACCATTATCCTCTTGTTTGGACTCTCTAAAGCGTAATGTCCAAGCCCTTAACACCTAAAAAATTTAACATTATAAGTACATTTAGGTTGAGTGTCAAATTTACCTTTAAAACTTGTAGAGGCTTCAACCTTAGCTTTAGGTGTTTCGACTTTGGTAGGGACAAAATATTTTGGTTAGGCAGCCCCCTCTCACTTTAAATTCGGCTTTTATGATGATGAAAAACCTGAATTGAATGCTGGCCAAACATGTCCTTTCCTTCTAAGTTTTCTCTCAACTTTCATAGCCATATGAATCGTGTCTTTGCACTCCACATAGTGTTGTGACTGAATAACATTAGCTATCTCTTTATTCAGCCCATTAAGAAACCTAGCATAATAGCTTCCTTATATTAAACCATATTAGTCATGATCATTGCTAATCTCCATCTCCTTGTTATAATCTTCTACACTTTTTGAACCTTGATGTAAACTTTACAATATCTATAAAAGCTCTCTATAATAAAATTTAGGAACAAATCGTTTTCTCATTATGGCTTTCATGTCATCCCATTACTTAATAGGCCAAGCTCTAATAGTGGAGCAGCCAAACTCTAATACCAAATAATACGAACCTTTTGATCATGTGATTAAACAACTCAAAATGAAGATGATACAACTCCTAAAAAGCCAAGAAATCAAGTTTCATAGGAGTGTGACATAAAGGAAATATGTCCCAAGGCACCATTACTATTGGAACAAGAAAACCTACCTAACGAATACCAATTTGTGAACGAGAAGTATAAGGAAGATGCCATAAGGTTAGTTATACCATGATAAGTCAAATTTGTTCACAACAAAGAAAAACATGTTGCATCACGTAAAACAAAAGTTTATTTCATAAATCTTTTATTGCTGAAAATTTCAGCTTACAAAACCTTGTATAATAATTCAACTAGTAACCCTAATGATCTCAAAACTTGTGGGCTAATATTTAACCACTTACAATAAACCCAAAGTATATTAACTAAGCCCAAACATGAAGAAAAATAATAAAAATAACAAATCTGACATATAAACTAAAGTTGTTGCACCTAATTAAACAAAATAATCTAAGATAGATAATTTTTCTAATTTAAATAATGTCATGGACAAAATTCTCATCCTAGAAACACTAGGATCTTTATTTCTACCTTCATATATCCAAAACAAGCTAATAAATTGATTGTTGAAGTTGCCTTCCTTTTAGTTTTCTTATTTATCTAGGATAATTAATTGTAGCTTTAAAGAATTCTCTCCTAACATGAAAATCATTGTTACCTTACTTTAACCTTCATTATAGGATTAAGAAACTCCTCAAAATAAGCTAATCAATCTATCATTAGATATCTTCAGCCTTTCTTTCCTTGTGTTGCTAGGATGAATAAGGAATCTTTGTAAGAAAATGATTTTGAAACATTAATGAGTCCTTACCATAGTTGAAAATTATGTTACTGTCAATTAAAGATTATTGTAGAACTATAACATTCTCAAAACAAGATGCCACATTCTTGTAGAAATTTTTTTTTTGCTAAATAAAAAGTCCACAAGGTAAAAGGAAGTAAATAACAAAATTTATATAGCCTATTCTGACCCATATCATAAGGCCTTCCCAAACTTCGATTGACTTGAAATTTTATCCCAACATAGAAAATATTCTGGGAAACTGTGGGTAAATTTTCAGCCCAATCCAATGGTCTAATTGAGAATTATGATTATTTCTGTAAAACTAGACAATAGACACAATTACTCTAGAATACAAATTTCTTCGTTCAACCCTTTCTTAGACCGTATCAATTTTGAAGTGAATTTATGTTAGTTTTAGGTGTATAAAAAACATGTATCTAGATTTAATATATGTTAATTTTTATTTTTAAAATATTTATAAAAAAAACTTTTAATTTCAAAGTTATCCAACTCTTTTTTAAGTAAATAAGTCTAACTGTTTTGAATCAGAAAGTAATCATCTTTCTTCTTCTTAATCAATAGTCATTTTCCAAATTAGCTAGGTCCATACTCGTTTTCTTATTTTTTTTTAACCAATTCCTTGAATCTTATATTTTTTTGTAGATTGGGAAAAAACTTTACTTCTCAATTCGCACCTTCTCTGTAAACTACCATCTCTCTATCTTTAACAATCTCAATATTCATTATCTTTCAAAGTATGAAACTTTGTGTCAATTAATCCAAGTATGAAACATTTTATTTCGGGCAAATTTTAGAAGAAAATTGATGCTTTGTTTCTCTCTTTCCTATGAACCGTATTTGATTATGTTATTTGATATAGCTGGTAACCAGATATCTACAACTATTTACCAATTTTAGAAATTAATCTATTGAAAATAAAAAGATACATCCTATATTTTTTTTTATAGGTAATAATACATCTTAAGGATAATGTTTTTTATATATATATATTTTATTATATCTTATTCCCCATCAATTAAACATGATAAAAAATATATAGTTACTTTATCTTATATATTATTATCAAATATAATTTTATTTATGTCTATAGTTCTGTCTTTTTTCTTCTTACTAGTTATCTCTATCCTTTTTATTTGAAAACATTAACGAAACATTATCTAAAAATGTTCTATTGTTTTAAAGATAAAAATAAATAGCAAAGGAATATCCAATTTTTTATAATCTTCGTTTGGATAAATAAGAAGAAAAATAGGGGCAATAATTATCTTTATTCAAATAGACAATGAATATTAAATTTTATAAATACCTTTTGAGTTGAAAAAGAGAGATAAACTGAAAAATAAGGTTAAAAGGGTTTTATTTATGCATAAAATAGGGAAAGAATAATGGTAGAGTAGGAAGTTTCTATGAAAAAAGTTATAAAATAATTCGTTTTGTAGGTTAAAAAATCATTTTTAGATCCTAAGCTTCTCTCTAACAGGCTTCTCTTCCCAAGCATGGGTAGAATGTTTGTATTCTTCATTTTCCTCTATTTACTTCTTTTCCAAATGCATTATTTAGAGCTATTTATATTTCTGATCGTTGAAATCATATTTTTTAAAAATGAATTTCAACTGTTGGATCAAATACAAAAACACCTTTTAATTTCTCCAGCAATTAATTGGATCACAACTTTGAATTTTGACCATTCGACTACTCGATCGATCCCCCAGCATCTATAAATAACCCTTACCCCTTTAATTTTACCACACTAAGAATGGACAAGCACCTTTGAGATAGGATAAAAAAGTATTTGTTTATGTCAAAATATAAAGAATATTATAGACAACATGTTTAATTCCAATACAGTTTTTATTTTGTCATTTTCTCTAAATTGAAAACAATATAATATGAACACATTTTTTAGTTTTTTAACATGTTATATATATATATATATATATATATATATATATATATTTCATTGGAGAAGAAAAACTAAAATAAGAAAGCTAATTATATTTTAAATATTGTACTATGATTTTTTTAATAACTAATTATTTTTATGTAAGTTTAAGAGCATACGCATCCATGCTATTCATTGTTTTTTTGCTAAATTTGAGCTAAAATAGTTAAAAAGCTATCTTAGCTAGCTCTCTAAAAACAATAATGCCATGTTTTATAATTATTGTTTTTTTGTTAAAAACTCAATGAACTTAGTGTTTTAACCAAAATCTTCTGTTGTTGATAACATGCATGAAGAAACAAAAATGCCAACAATAAAGTTGAAAACATGCACATTATAAATAAATAAATAAATAAATAAATAAATAATTACTAAAATATTTTTCTAATTTATTTCTACAAGAATTTCATCTATTATTTAAGCTTAGTCCTCCTTGGCAATGCAAAACAATTTTTTTCAGAGTAAATCCTCAACTTCATGATCATGGTATATGTCTGAGGTTATTTGAAGAGTGTATACCATATGACTTTATTAGACAACCAAGAGTTGAGAAGTCTAAAGGAATTCAAAGCAATATTCACTACTGAGTAAGTATGCATTTGGAGGAACTGAAATCAAGATGATTATAGAGCTTTCCTGCAACAGGCAAACTGAACTATTGAATTCTTGATAGTTAGGAAAATTGTGGCTAAGCACATCAATATAATAAACTCCAACCAAAAAAAAAAAGAAGCCAGATTCCTGACCAAGAACCAATTCAGAACAAAATTTTTTAAATAAGTTTCTTTTTTTAAAAAAAAAAACCTAGAAAATGAAACAAAAATGACCTAATCTCTTTCAAATCTTTTACAAAACCTAAATACTGTTAGAGAATAATATAAATCATATCTTGGATCTTATCTAACAGTTATTATTGACTTAAGATTATTATTTGACATAATATCAGAGTCAAATACTTGTAACCAACAAGTGATTACGAGTTTGAATATCATCACTCTTATCTCACCTCCTATTATTAGGCTAGCTCTTAAAACTACAGTATTGTCACGAACCTGAATGGAGGATGAATTGCAGTTTCTCTGTTTTTAGTGCACATGCCATCAAATGGTGGCCTTGAGAATGAAAATGAGGGCAAATAT
>Ga0325401_1006802_pt1 | contig 11081 bp, 11 predicted proteins | sample PopdelMetagenome_FD_205666 | JGI IMG/M metagenome (GOLD analysis project Ga0325401, IMG submission 205666) | Populus deltoides microbial communities from Bellville, Georgia, United States - Xylem-PdKOR-R2 | ecosystem: Host-associated > Plants > Phyllosphere > Stem > Wood/Secondary xylem | place...
CTCCGCCGCCTGAACCCGGCGCCCTTCCTGTTCCACTTCGACTTCGGCGGCTTCGCGGCCGTCGGCGCCAGCCCCGAGATCCTCGTCCGCCTCCGCGACGGCACCGTCACGGTCCGCCCGCTCGCCGGCACCCGCCGCCGCGGCGCGACGCCGGAGGAGGACCGCGCGCTGGAGAGGGAGCTGCTGGCCGACCCCAAGGAACGGGCCGAGCACCTCATGCTGCTCGACCTCGGCCGCAACGACGTCGGCCGCGTGGCCGCCATCGGCAGCGTCCGCGTCGCCTCCCAGTACGGGATCGAGCGCTACTCCCAGGTCATGCACATCGTCAGCGAGGTCCAGGGCACGATCCGCCCCGGCCTGACCGCGCTCGACGCCCTGGCGGCCGGCTTCCCCGCCGGCACCCTCTCCGGCGCCCCCAAGGTCCGCGCCATGGAGATCATCGAGGAGCTGGAGCCCTCCCGCCGCGGCGTCTACGCCGGCTGCTTCGGCTACTTCGGCGCCGACGGCGGCATGGACACCTGCATCGGCCTCCGGATGGCCCTCGTGAAGGACGGCGTCATGTCCGTCCAGGCCGGCGGCGGCGTCGTGGCCGACAGCGACCCGGAGGCCGAGTACGAGGAGACCCGCCAGAAGGCCCGCGCCCTGTTCCGCGCGGCGGAGGAGGCGGTGCGCTTCGCCTCCCTCGGCCCGCGGCGGGAGTAGCGGCGCGCCGGAGCGGCCCGCCTCCCGCTTGACCGCGCCCGCCGGGCGGGTGGAATGAGGCCGCCATGATCCTCCTGATCGACAACTACGACAGCTTCACCTTCAACCTCGTCCACTTCATGGGCGAGCTCGGCGCCGAGGTGGAGGTGCGGCGCAACGACGCCCTGTCGGTCGACCAGGCCGTCGAGATGCGCCCCCGCGCCATCGTCCTCTCCCCCGGCCCCTGCACCCCGAACGAGGCCGGCATCTGCCTCGACCTCATCGGCGCCGCCTCCCGCAGGGGCATCCCCGTCTTCGGCGTCTGCCTCGGCCACCAGGCGATCGGCCAGGCCTTCGGCGGCGAGGTCGTGCGCGCGCCCGAGCCCGTCCACGGCAAGGTCCACGCCGTCTCCCACGGCGGCACCGACGTCTTCGCCGGCCTCCCCTCCCCCTTCGAGGCCACGCGCTACCACTCCCTCGTCGTCCGCCGGGACAGCCTGCCGGACACCCTCGCCGTCACGGCGGAGACCGCCGACGGCCTCATCATGGGCCTCGCCCACCGCGACCTGCCCGTGTGGGGCGTGCAGTTCCACCCCGAGAGCATCGCCTCCCGGCACGGCCACGACATGCTGGCCAACGTGATGCGGATGGCCGGCATCAACCTGCCGCCGCGCGGCGAGGCGATCGGCAAGGCCGCCTGACGTGTCCCTCAAGCCCGTGCTCGCCCGGCTCGCGGCCGGCGAGCGCCTGGCCGAGAGCGAGGCCGAGGCCGCCTTCGGCACGGTGATGGCCGGCGAGGCCACCCCGGCCCAGATCGCCGGGATGCTCATGGCCATGCGGGTGCGCGGGGAGACGGTGGCCGAGCTGACCGGCGCCGTCCGCGCCATGCGGGCGCGGATGGTGGCGGTGGAGGCCCCGGACGACGCCGTCGACATCGTCGGCACCGGCGGCGACGCGGCCGGCACCCTCAACATCTCCACCGCGGCCGCCTTCGTCGTGGCCGGATGCGGCGTGCCGGTCGCCAAGCACGGCAACCGCGCCCTCTCCTCCCGCTCCGGCGCCTCCGACGTGCTCGGCGCCCTCGGCGTGAACACCGACCTGCCGTTCGAGCGCCTGCCGGAGATCCTGCGGGAGGCCGGGATCGTCTTCCTCGCCGCCCCCCGCCACCACGCCGGGATGCGGCACGCCGCCGGCCCGCGGGTGGAGCTCGGCACCCGCACCCTGTTCAACCTGCTCGGCCCGCTCACCAACCCGGCCCGCGTGCGCCGCCAGATGACCGGCGCCTTCGCCCCGCAATGGCTCCGCCCCATGGCGGAGACCCTCGCCCGCCTCGGCACGAGGCACGCCTGGCTCGTCCACGGCGACGGCCTGGACGAGCTGACCGTCACCGGCCCGTCCCGCGTGGCGGAGCTGCGCGACGGCGCCATCCGCGAGTTCGAGGTCGCGCCCGAGGACGCCGGCCTCCCCCGCCACCCCGCCGAGAGCCTTCGCGGCGGCGAGCCGGCGGAGAACGCCGAGGCGTTGACCGCGATGCTGGCCGGCGCCCCCGGCGGCTATCGCGACTGCGTCCTGCTGAACGCCGCCGCCGCCCTCCTCGTCGCCGGACGCGCCGCCACCCTCAGCGAGGGGGCGACCCTGGCGGCCGCATCCGTCGCGTCAGGCGCTGCCACGCGCGCGCTAGAGAGGCTGCGGCGCGCGACTTCGGCCTGACCGTCGCCGGGCTCGGCGGCAGGAAGGACGCCGCCGTGTCCCCGGCCGTCCAGCCCGTGCCGGCCGGCCGCTCGGACTGCCCGTCCTCCACCTCGTCCCCCGGCAGCGGCGGCGGCTCCATCCCGGCGATGAGCGAGGAGTGCGCGGCCGCCAGGATCGCCCCCCCCTCCCGGTCGGGCACGAGGACGAAGAGCAGCAGCGAGCGCCCGGTCACGAGGTAGGAATGCCCGACCTCGAAATCCTCCGGCGCGTCCAGGTCGGGCCGGTTGGTGTCCACCAGCAGCAGCCAGTGCCGCCCGGCCGTCGCCTCGGGCAGGAGGAAGGGCACCGCCTCGTGGTGCGCGTTGGCGACCACCAGCATCGTCGCGTCCGAGGCCGGACGCCGGATGCCGCTCGTCTGCGCCCGGCCGTCGAGCAGCATCCCGAAGCAGCGCGTGCCCTTGTCCTCCCAGTGGACGGGCTCCATCGGCGCGCCCCCCGGCGTCAGCCAGGTGAGGTCGCGGACGCCGATCTCGTCGTTCCACTCGCCCTTGAAGAAGCGGTTGCGGCGGAGGACGGGGAAGGCCTGGCGCACGGCGATCATCTTGCGGGTGAAGGCGGCCATCTCCTCCCCCGCCTCGTCGATGCCGGGCCAGTCGAGCCAGTTCAGCTCGTTGTCCTGGCCGTAGGTGTTGTTGTTCCCCTTCTGCGTCCGCCCGAGCTCGTCGCCCGCCAGGATCATCGGCGTGCCCTGCGACAGCAGCAGCATCGCCATCATGTTCCGCTTCTGGCGCTCGCGCAGCGCCCTGATGCCCGGGTCGTCCGTCGGCCCCTCGACGCCGTGGTTCCAGGACAGGTTGTGCGAGTGCCCGTCCCGGTTGTTCTCGCCGTTGGCCTCATTGTGCTTGTCGTTGTAGGTGACGGTGTCGTTCAGCGTGAAGCCGTCATGGGCGGTGACGAAGTTGAGGCTCGCCCAGGGCTTGCGCCCGCGCCGGTTGAACTTGTCGCCCGACCCGGTGATTCGCGCGGCGAGCTCTGGCGCCTGTCCCTCGTCGCCGCGCCAGAAGGCGCGCACGGTGTCGCGGTAGCGGTCGTTCCACTCCGCCCAGCCCGGCGGGAAGCCACCCACCTGGTACCCGCCCGGCCCGCAGTCCCACGGCTCGGCAAGCAGCTTCACCCGCGACAGCAGCGGGTCCTGCCGGCAGGAGTCGAGGAACCCGCCTCCCTCGTCGAAGCCGTAGGGCTCGCGCCCGAGGATGGTGGCGAGGTCGAAGCGGAACCCGTCCACCCGCATCTCGGTCGCCCAGTAGCGCAGGCTGTCCGTCACCATCTGCAGCACCCGCGGGTGCGACAGGTTCACCGTGTTCCCGGTGCCGGTGTCGTTGATGTAGTACCGCTTCTGGTCCGGCAGCAGCCGGTAGTAGCTGCTGTTGTCGATCCCCTTGAACGACAGCGTCGGCCCGCGCTCGTTGCCCTCGGCGGTGTGGTTGTAGACGACGTCGAGGATGACCTCGAGCCCGGCCTCGTGCAGGCGGGCCACCATCTCCTTGAACTCGCCCGGCACGCGCCCGGTGTTCCTCGCGTAGCGCCGGGCCGGCGCGAAGAACGAGATGGTGTTGTAGCCCCAGTAGTTCTTCAGCCCCTTCTCGAGCAGGAAGTCGTCGTCGAGGAAGTTGTGGACCGGCAGCAGCTCCACCGAGGTGATGCCGAGCCCGCGCAGGTAGGCCAGCGATTCCGCCGAGCCGAGCCCCTCGTAGGTGCCCCGCACCTCCTCCGGCAGCCCGGGGTGGAGCTGGGTGAAGCCCTTGACGTGCGTCTCGTAGACGATGGTCCGGTCCCACGGCACCGCCGGGGAGCGGTCGCGCCCCCAGGTGAAGGCGGGATCCACCACGCGGCACTTCGGCATCCGGTGGGCGCTGTCGCGATCGTCGAAGGTGAGGTCGTCGCCGGTCTCCAGCTTGTAGCCGAACACCTCCGGCCCCCAGGCGATGTCGCCGACGACAAGACGCGCGTAGGGATCGAGCAGCAGCTTGTTCGGGTTGAAGCGGTGCCCGGCGGTCGGCTCGTAGGGGCCGTGGACGCGGTAGCCGTAGGTCGTCCCGGGCCGGGCATCGGGCAGGTAGCCGTGCCAGACCTCGTCCGAGTACTCGGGCAGCTCGACGCGTTCCAGCTCGGTGGTCCCGGCCTCGTCGAAAAGGCAGAGTTCCACCTTCGTGGCATGGGCGGAGAAGAGGGCGAAGTTCACCCCCGTCCCGTCCCAGGTCGCGCCGAGGGTGGCGTAGCTGCCCTCCCGGATGCGCGAGCGGCGCATCACCTGCGGTGCGGCCAGCCCGACCCGATCGTCCATCGTCATCGCCTTGTGCAAGAGCCGTCCTAGAACAGGGCGAGGCCCCGTGCGTTTCCGTACCCTCCACGGAATGGTCGGGAATGTGTCCGGTGCCGCACGCCCGTCCGCCCCGGCGGCTTGACGGACGCCCCCGCCGGCGCGACGAGAGCCCCGCCATGGACCAGACCCCGCCGCCGACGGACGCGCCCCCCCGGGACGCCCCCCTGTCGGACACGCTCCGCCGCATCCTCGACAGCAAGCGCGCCGAGGTGCAGGCGCGCCGCCAGGAGGCGCCGCAGGGCGAGATGGAACGCCGTGCGCGCGACGCCGGACGCCCGCGCCCCTTCACCGAGGCGCTCTGCGCCGCGGTCGCCGAGATGCGGGTCGGCCTCATCGCCGAGGTCAAGCGCGCCTCCCCCTCCGGCGGCCTCATCCGCGAGCCCTTCGACCCGGCGGCGATCGCCCGCGCCTACGAGGCCGCCGGCGCCGCCTGCCTGTCGGTCCTGACCGACGGGCCCCACTTCCAGGGCACCGCCGAGCACCTCCGCCAGGCGCGGGAGGCGACGAACCTCCCCGTGCTGCGGAAGGACTTCATGATCGACCCGTGGCAGGTCTTCGAGGCCCGGGCCATGGGCGCCGACGCGATCCTCCTCATCATGGCCGCCCTCACCGACGAGCAGGCCGAGGCGCTGGAGGACACCGCGCGGAGCCTCGACATGGCCGTGCTGGCCGAGGTCCACGACGAGGCCGAGCTGCACCGCGCCCTCGGCCTCGAGACGCGCCTCATCGGGGTGAACAACCGCGACCTGCGAAGCCTCAGGACAGACCTCGCGGTGAGCGAGCGCCTCGCCCCGCTGATCCCGGCGGACCGCATCCCGATCGCCGAGAGCGGCATCCGCACCCCGGACGACGTGCGCCGCATGGCCGCCGCCGGCGCCCGCTGCCTTCTGGTGGGGGAGCACCTGCTGCGCCAGCCCGACCCCGGCGCCGCCGCCCGCGCCCTGGTGGAGGCCGCTTGAGCGGCCCCCTTACCCATTTCGACGCCGCCGGCCGGGCGGCGATGGTCGACGTCTCCGCCAAGGCCGAGACGGTGCGGGAGGCCGTGGCGCGCGGCCGCATCACCATGCGCCCCGAGACCCTCGCCCTGATCGCGGAAGGCCGCGCGGGCAAGGGCGACGTGCTCGGCGTCGCGCGGCTCGCCGGCATCATGGCCGCCAAGCGCACCGCCGAGCTCATCCCCCTCTGCCACCCCCTCCCCCTCTCCTCGGCGAGCGTGGAGCTGGAACTCGGGGACGGCGCGGTGGAGATCACCGCCACCGTCCGCACCGCGGGCCGGACCGGCGTCGAGATGGAGGCGATGACGGCCGTGACCGTCGCCGCCCTCACCGTCTACGACATGGTCAAGGCCGCCGACCGCGGCATGACGGTCGAGGCCGTGCGCCTGGTCCGGAAGTCCGGCGGCAAGTCCGGCCTCTACGAGGCCCCATGATCCCGGTCGAGGAGGCGCTGTCCCGCATCCTGTCCGCGGTGTCGCCCACCGGGGCGGAGACGGTGGCGCTTTCGGAGGGCTGGGGCCGGGTGCTGGCCCGCCCGGTGGCGGCGCGGCTGACCCAGCCGCCGGCGGACGTCTCGGCGATGGACGGCTACGCGCTGCGGGCGGCGGACGCGACCCTCGGGGCGCGGCTGCGCGTGATCGGCGCGGCGCCGGCCGGGCACCCCTTCGCGGGGTCGGTCGGGCCGGGCGAGGCCGTGCGGATCTTCACGGGCGGGGCGGTGCCGCCCGGGGCGGACGCCATCCTGCTGCAGGAGGACGCCCTCGCCGAGGGCGACGCCGTCCGGGTGAACGAGGCCGCGCGGCACGGGCGCCACATCCGCCGCGCCGGCCTCGACTTCGCCGCCGGGGACGAGGTGGTCCCGGCCGGACGCCGCCTGACCGCGCGCGACGTGGGCCTCGCAGCGGCCGCCAACCATCCCTGGCTGACCGTCCACCGCCGGCCGCGCGTGGCGGTCCTGGCGACGGGCGACGAGATCGCCCTGCCCGGCGACCCGATCCCGGCGGGGGGGATCGTCTCCTCCAACGCCCACGCCCTGGCCGGCCTCATCCGGGCGGCGGGCGGGGAGCCGCTGGTCCTGCCGATCGCCCCGGACGACCGCGACGCGATCGCCGCCGCCGGGGAGGAGGCCGCGCGCTGCGACCTGATCGTCACCACCGGCGGGGCGAGCGTCGGCGAGCACGACCTGGTGCAGGCCGCGCTCGGCCCGAAGGGCTTCGCGCTCGACTTCTGGAAGATCGCGATGCGGCCGGGCAAGCCGCTCATCTGGGGCGCGCTGCGCGGCACGCCGCTGCTCGGCCTGCCGGGAAACCCCGTCTCCGCGATCGTCTGCGGCGTGCTCTTCCTCGTGCCCGCGCTGCGCCGCCTGTCGGGGCTGCCGGCGCGGGCGGTGGCCACGCGGGCGGCGGTGCTGGGCGCCCCGATGGCGGCGAACGATCGGCGCCAGGACTACGTGCGGGCCACCCTGTCGGCCGGGGCCGCGGGCGTCCCCGTCGCCACGCCCTTCGCGGTGCAGGACAGCTCCATGCTGGCGACCCTGGCCCGGGCGGACGCCCTGCTGGTGCGCGCGCCCCGCGCGCCGGCGGCGGAGATCGGGGACGCGGTGGAGGTGCTGGAGCTGCTCCCGCTCGGGGCCTGAGGAACGGAGGTTGACCGACGCGAGGGAACTTTTATAGAACTTTCAGGCACGTTGCCCGTTTGTTCGTCAGACGACCCTCGCCCGCCCCCCTGGGAGACGCCCATGCTCACGCGGAAGCAGCACGAGCTGCTCACCTTCATCGACAAGCATCTTCGCAGCACGGGCTTCTCCCCGTCCTTCGAGGAGATGAAGGAGGCGCTGAACCTGAAGTCCAAGTCGGGCATCCACCGCCTGATCACGGCGCTGGAGGAGCGCGGCTTCCTCAAGCGGCGCGCCCACCGCGCCCGCGCCCTGGAGGTGATCCGGGTGCCGGAGGGCCTCGTGCCCCGTGCCGCCGGGCCCTCTCCCGCCGCGGCGATGCCCGCCATGGCCGCCACCGCGCCCGCCGCCGCGCCGCCCGGCCTCGCACCGCCCGGCTTCGCACCGCCCGGCTTCGCACCGAACGTCATCCGCGGGAACTTCGCGCCCAACCTGCCCGGCGCCGCCCGCACCGCGAACGACGCCGCGGCCGTCCACCTGCCGCTCTACGGCCGGATCGCGGCCGGCCTGCCGATCGAGGCGCTGCGTGACAGCGGCGAGAGCGTCGAGGTCCCGGCCGCCATGATCGGCGGCGGCGACCACTACGCGCTGGAGGTCTCCGGCGACTCCATGGTCGAGGCCGGCATCCTGGACGGCGACACCGTGATCATCCGGCGCGGCGACACGGCCGACAACGGCGCGATCGTGGTGGCGCTGGTCGACGAGAACGAGGTGACGCTGAAGCGCCTGCGTCGCCGCGGCAACTCGATCGCGCTGGAGGCGGCCAATCCCCGCTTCGAGACGCGAATCTTCGGGCCGGACCGGGTGAAGGTGCAGGGCCGGCTGGTCGGGCTCGTCCGCCGCTACCACTAGGATACGCGGCGGCGGCGCGTCACGGCGCGTCGCCCCGCATGGCCGGCACGATCAGGCGGGTGTTGTGCCGGATCAGGGCCTCGTAGCTGGGCGCCGGCCCGTCCGGCGGGGAGAGCGCGTCGGCGTAGAGTCGGCCGCGCACCCGCACCCCCGCCTCCCGCGCCAGCCGGTCCAGCGTCGCGGGGTTGGTCATGTTCTCGAAGAACACCGCCGTGATCCCCTCGGCGCGCACCTGGCGGACCAGCCGCGCCACCTCGGCCGCGGAGGGCTCGGAGGCGGTGCTGATCCCCCCGGGCGAGAGGAAGCGGATCCCGTAGGCGTCGCCGAAGTAGCCGAAGGCATCGTGCCCGGTGAGCACCTTGCGGCGCGGCTCCGGCACCGTGCCGACCGCGGCGCGGACCTCCGCGTCCAGGGCCGCGAGGCGGGCCAGCACGGCCTCCGCGTTGCCGGCGTAGAGGGCGGCGTTGCCGGGATCGGCACCGGACAGGCCGGCCGCGATGTTGCGGACGTAGACCCCCGCGTTGGACGGGCTGCCGAAGGCGTGCGGGTCCGGCGCGCGGGCCGACCCGGCGGCCCGGTGCCGCTCCCCGTCGGCGTGGACGTGCCCCCCCTCGGCAGGGCGGATCGCGGCGCCGTCGCTCGCGGTCACGGCCGTGCCGCGGAAGCCCGCGGCGCCGGTCAGTCGCGACAGCCAGTCGTCCAGCCCCAGGCCGTTGCGCAGCAGCACGGCCGCGCCGCGCAGCCGCTCGGCGTCCGAGGGACGGGGCTGGAAGTCGTGCGCGTCGGCGTCCGGACCGACAAGGGTCGTCATGGCGAGCGGGCGATCCCCCGCCACCTGGCGCGCGAGGTCGGCGAGGATGGTGAAGCTCGCGACCACCGGCAGCGTCGGCCGCGCGGAGGCGGACCGGATGACCGGGAGGGAGAGGGCGGCCAGGAGGGTGCGGCGCTGCATCGCGGGATACCGTCAGTTATAACATAACGTCTCGTCGATGCTGCGGGGGTTTGCAAGCCGGCCGCCAACTTCCGCGCGACAGGTCCGGCCGCGATCGTCTACGTGCCGGGCCATGGACATCGGCCCCGCCCACCCGCGCGACGTCGCCTCTCCCGAAGCCCTGTCCGCGCTCCTCCCCGCGCCGTCGCGGGGCGCGCCGACGACGGTGACCGACCGGATCAGGGCGCGGATCACGACGGACCCGGGACTGCGGTCGCGCGCGGCCGTGGGGCGGGCGGTGCCGCCGACCGTGCCGGTCGTCGGGGTCGCGCCGCACCGCGCGGGCACCCTCTCCTGAGATGGAGCCGCTCCGGATCACCGCGCGGCTGACCGTCCCGGCGGAGGCGATGGAGGAGAGCTTCGTCGCCGCCTCCGGCCCCGGCGGGCAGAACGTGAACAAGGTGGCGACCGCCGTGCAGCTCCGGACGCGGACGGGGCTGCTGCCCTGGCTGTCGGCGCCCGTCCTGGCGCGGCTGCGGGCGATCGCCGGGCGGCGCATGGGGGCGGACGGCTCGATCCTCCTCGTCGCGCGGGAGCACCGGACGCAGGAGCGGAACCGCGAGGCGGCGCGGGATCGTCTCGCGGCGATGATCCGGGAGGCCCTGGTCGCCCCCGTGGCGCGGCGGCCGACCCGGCCGACCCGAGGCAGCCAGGAGCGGCGGCTGGCGGCGAAGGAGGTGCGGTCGGGCCACAAGCGGAACCGGGGGCGGGTGTCGCCGGACTAGTAGCGGAACGAACCCCCCTTCACAGGATCGGGAGCCGGCGATAAGCCCCCGCGCGAGCAGGGGAGACAGGGGTCATGGCGGGTCACGGGCACGTCGATCATTCCGGCGAGAACAAGAAGGTCGCGCTGCTGATCGCGGTGCTCGCGCTCTGCCTCGCCTTCGCCGAGACCGGGGCCAAGTCGGCCCAGACCGAGGCGCTGACGCGCAACATCGAGGCCGCGAACCTCTGGTCCTTCTTCCAGGCGCGCACCATCCGCCAGACGGTCGTGCGGACGGCCGCGGAGACGGCCGCGGTGCTGCCGGGCAACCCCGACGCGGCGGCGCGCGCCCTGGTGGAGCGTCAGGTCCAGGGCTGGACCGCGACCGCGCAGCGCTGGGAGAGCGAGCCGGCGACCGGCGAGGGCCGGCGCGAGCTCGCCACGCGGGCGCAGGCGGCCGAGCGGGTGCGGGACCGCTCCATGTCCGCCTACCACATGCACGAGTACGGCTCGGCCGCCTTCCAGGTGGCGATCGTGGTGGCGTCCGCGAGCATCGTGACGGGCGTGCCGCTGCTGGCGGCGGGCGGGGTGGTGCTCGGGGTGATCGGCATCGCGCTGACCGGCCTCGGCTTCTTCGCGCCGGAGCTGATCCACTTCTAGGCACTCCTCCGGCGGCGCCGGTTCCTCAGAACCCCGGCATCACCTGCGACAGCCGCCCGCCGGCGCGGATCGGCCCGATCCGCCGCGCCAGCCCTGTCGCGTCGTCGGTCTCCACCAGCACGCCGCAGAGCGTCGCCTCGCCCTCCGCGGGCGCCAGCCGCTCGGCGGGCACCTTGCGCCAGAAGCGGATCGAGGCGCCGGCCTTGGCCATGCCGATGACGCTGTCGTAGTCGCCGCACATGCCGGCGTCCGACACGTAGGCCGTGCCGCCCTCCAGCACCTGGTGGTCGGCGGTCGGCACGTGGGTGTGGGTGCCGGCGACAAGGGAGACGCGGCCGTCGAAGGAGTGGGCAAAGCCGAGCTTCTCGCTCGTCGCCTCCGCGTGGATGTCCACCACCACCGCCTGCACCGAGCCCCCGGCGCCGAGGCTGTGCCGCGCCAGCTCCGCC
>Ga0325401_1006804_pt1 | contig 11078 bp, 7 predicted proteins | sample PopdelMetagenome_FD_205666 | JGI IMG/M metagenome (GOLD analysis project Ga0325401, IMG submission 205666) | Populus deltoides microbial communities from Bellville, Georgia, United States - Xylem-PdKOR-R2 | ecosystem: Host-associated > Plants > Phyllosphere > Stem > Wood/Secondary xylem | place...
GTTCAGTAGTTGCTGTCGAAACAAGAAAAGTCAAAATAAGCCGAATCAACCTATCAACTAGTGTATAAATATTTTTCATTTAAAATAAAAAATCAATTCTTCTTATTTTGTTCATGATTCAACCTAAAATCAAAATATATATTGAAAAAAAATTAATAATTTTGATGGCTCTTCCTAAAACAAAACATAAAAAAAAAATCTAAGTATAATCAAAACAAACCAATAAAATATATTTAATTAATTAAAAAAAAATCACTATCAAGAATTCAAAAAATAATTGTTAGAACTAGCAGATCTAAAAAAAAGCAAAAATTATAAAATTATAAAAAACTATAATCAAATTCTTAATAAATATCTCAAAATAAAATAAAAAATATATTTTAAATTTAAATTTAAATTTAAATTTATCTTATTTTGTTTAATAAAAGATGAATTAATCAGTACCCTATTTCAATTTTTTCACAGAAAAATTTTGTTTGCAATTTGTATCTACCCGCTGCGTTGAAGACATTTATATTAAGGTTGTAGGGAGAGAAAAAATAGCAGAACACATTGATAACTTTACATTTTTTTTCCTTTCCACATAGGCATGTTGGTACTATAAAATCAAGGCAAAGTCAAAGGAATTCAAAACTAAAGCAAAGGATAACAAATATATTTCCTGTAAGAAGGACCCTCTCATTAAAAAATGTTACAGCTCCTCATATTTAATTACCAAATAAATAAAAAAATCTTGCAGGGGCCGGGCCGTGCTTGCCACCTCTTCATTCCGTCCCTATTTCTTATAATTTTAAGAAAATTTAAACTTGTAATTATTAGAAAATAAATTTAAAGTTTAATTAGTTAAGATAATCCATCACAATTTTAATAACTAATATTTGATAAATATTATAGTAGCTTTTATAATTAGAGTTTGAAAACATGTCTTGAAAACGCAAAGAATTATAGCTCTTTTTTAACCAAGATTTAAAAAAAGAGTTTATAGCAGAACTTATTCAAAACATAAATGTATAAGGAAAATACATCACACCGCACCCCAGAAATAAACATGATATCCCATTTAAGCTTCAGCCAAAGTTGTTTCATGTTAAAAAAAAATCTCCATATCATGTAAATGTAAAGTGAGCGTGTTTGGCAGTGTGGTTGTGGGTGCTTTTCAAATAACTTTTCGTGCCAAAATATATGCCAATGATGTTTTTTCATTTTTTTAAAAATCATTTTTGATATCAGCACATCAAAACGATCCAAAACATACAAACCATATTCAATTTTAGTAAAAAAAAAAACCATATTCAATTTTAATAAAAAAAAAAAAATTTAAAATTTTTAAGAACGCAGCCGCAGCCACGTTCCGTCCCAAACATAGGCTTATCTCCTGATAACAGGAAAATGCATAGCTTGGAGATGGATGAGCTAGACCTGCAAGCCGAATTTAGGCTACTTGTGTTTTAGTTAGAAATGCTTTTATGGCATGTTTCCTACTTTCATTTACATTGCGTGCAGTACAAATTGCAGTAAGGGTGTAGCTTGTGCAGATGGACGTTAACAGTCCGTTTAGGTTTTCCTTTCTGGTAAAATGGAGTAGAAAAAATATATATTATTTTTCACAAAGACTAATTTACAAATTCTATGTTCATAGACTACAAACTATCTAACAAACTCAATATAGCTCCCTCTCAAATTCCACAAACCCATAAGCATTTTCAAGTACCACACAGACACAACATAATTACAATACTAAAAATGTGGTGGCAATTGTTTGCAGAATGGCCTAAAAAATTACTGACAAGGGAGATCCCCCCCTCTTTCACCCCATCTGCACGTTCCAGACAGAAATGAAGGTATATATAACACCCTATCATAAACTCCTTTGCCATTTCAATCCTTTTCAATTTCAGGAAATGGTGTCAAGGCATTCTGCATTCCGTTCAATGCCGCTCTGTTGTATGCTCGTGACAACCATGTTTTACTTGCAGGGAAAAGCTTCCATAACCTCCCACTTTCAAAGAATGTTACTAATGATAGGGTGATCGCTTTATAAAATCTAGAGGAAGTAAGTCAACTGTTGCTTCTTCCTTGAACCCCCTTCGCCATACAACTCATTCCATTGCTTCAGCTCATTCATTACCGAACCCTCAGTTGCAAAACTTGCAGCAACCTGCATACATTATTAAGTTAGAAACATCCATACTAAGTTAGAAACATCCCTGGACAGAACACAAGATTCTAGATTTCTTTTACTTCCATGTTGCAGAACCAAATCATCAAGATGGGCGTTGGTTCGAATCACACTACAAAGAAAGCAGGGCTACTTAACTAGTTGAGGATGACTTTCTTCAATGAAATAGTGCTGCTAACCATAGAATATTAACTCTAGTCTAGTGCCAGCTACTTGCATTTTAAATCATAAGTTACGGACCATAAGTAGAAGATGGAATGAGACTCTGGTGACAGAAGAATTTGAATTTGAAAAGACTATTTGCTGATGGATTGAGAGTAAAAGAAGCAATCCAAATCCAAATCAAAAGGAAATTCATGTAAGCTTACCTGATTCTTTGCCTGTCTCATATCATCCATGTTTAATGGCCTTAGAATGATTACGCTTTCCTCTTTGCCTTCTTCCTTTGTATCTGCAGCATCTTCAGAGCTTGTGCCTTCTTCCTTTGTATCTGCAGAGCTTGTGCCTTCTTCCTTTGTATCTGCAGCATCTTCAGAGCTTGTGCCTTCTTCGGCTTTCTGCTTCTTTTCCTTTAGAGAGATTGATGGAAGCAAAAAACCAAGAAAAGTATCAGCAAGGACTAATTTCAATAAGAAAAATGAAAATACATCTATAACATGCAAGAAAGGGCTTTACCTTATCCTTCACTCGCTCCTGCTGTAAAAGCTCTCTGACTGGTCGATATGCTGCTGTGACACACAAGTTCTGTTTATAGTAATCAATCAATATCATGAGCTAATTAGTCCATTGTGAATATCATTGATGGATGCTATAAATGTTCTGGAAAACAGAGAAACAGAAATAACAAACCTTAAGATCACTTCCACTATATCCTTCAGTCATGGTTGCAAGCTCTTTGAAGTCTAAGCCTTCTGTTTTTTCTTTTGACAGAAGAGTTTTCAAAATCCTTTCCCTGCTCTCAATAGATGGAAGACCGACCATAATTCTGCCCGACACAAAACACATTGCAGTTAGCAAACACATTATGAAGCATGTCAATATTTTAGTGAGTCTATCCTTGAATGTTTCTCCTCCATCGAGGTTAAAAAAACTCCAATATAACTACTCGAGGATCAAAATCAAATAAGATCATCTAGATAGTATATGGTGGATTCATAGGGGGTGGAAATTATTAATGGACCGGGGACATTAAAGCTCACAACTGAAAACCATGATGGAAGCAAAAGATACTTGAGAAGGTTTCTTGAAGAGGTCAAGACAAAAGGTAAAAAAGACGGAAATTGCTTAAGGCTATACTGGGAGCAGAATCACTCAAGAAGAATGTTTAGAAAAGATGATGACAAATTATAGTGGACTGCTTGTTATCATGGACCAGGTATGCTGAGTGATGATGATGGTCAATAAAACAATTAGAGAAAACAGAAGAAATAAAACGCACCTGCGCTCAAACCGCCTGATAATTGCTTCATCAAGGTCAAATGGCCTGTTGGTTGCTGCAAGGACAAGAATACGCTCGCCAGGTTTTGTCATCAGACCATCCCAGTGAGTCATAAACTCATTCTTAATCTTCCGCATGGCCTCATGCTCACCAACCCTAGTCCGCTGCCCTAGCATGCTATCAACTTCGTCCACAAATATGATAGTTGGGGAAACCTTTGCAGCAAGTGTGAATAGAGCTCGGACATTCTTCTCATCTTCACCAAACCATTTTGAAGTAATGGTAGACATCGAGACATTTATGAAACTTGCTCCAGCTTCTTTGGCTATGGCTTTTGCCAGCATTGTTTTTCCTGTTCCCGGAGGACCAAACAGCAATATACCTCTACAGGGCTTGAGAAGCCCACCATTGAAGAGATCCGGCCTCCGAAGAGGCAGCATGACAAGCTCCTGGAGTGATTCTTTGGTTTCATCCAAGGCACCAATATCTGCAAATGTTACTCCAATCTCATTTGCGGGGATAACCTCTGGTCTGATTCGTTTCTCAAATTCATTGTCAGGAGGTACTTCCTGCAGGAAATAATGGAAATCCATCAGCAAGACAAACAAAATAACATTGACCGCTCTTGTCTAAAATATCAAGGGTCTTGACTTACAGGGGTTTTAGGCTGATTCTCGCTGTCCTTCTTGGCTCCAGTTACAGATTTTTCTGTTTCACTTTTAATATCATTCTTGGCACCAACAGCCTCTTCCCCTTCAGTTTCCTACAATTGACCAAAAATGTCAAAAGTTTAATAACACAAACCTTACTTCTGTAGTGTAGAGCTTATTGTGTTATAGACATTTCAGGTACAGAACCAACCTTGCCAGCTTCGGCATTAGTCTCTAGTTTTAAAGTATCTTTCCCATCACTTTTACCTTCTTGGAATATACTCAATCCATGTGACAAGCTGCTCCAGAGACAGAATTGTAAGTAAGAGATTGTTTTCTACTATTTTCCCAGAGGATATAACAAAAAAAAAAAAAAAAAAAACAGTATCCACCTCTTAGATGATATAACAAGCTTTCCATTTCGGTATTCTGGATCCTTATTATTCATCAGATGATAGGATATTGCTGATACTACAATTTCTTCAATGTAATTGCTAAGAACCATTGTGTCTGCATGGCAGATAGAACTCAAATCATCGCATTCGATATCATTTGCTGCAAGCACCTCAGCAATGTGGTTTTTGGTATCTTGAATTTGAATCTTCTTCATGTCCTCTTCCAGTTGGGCTTTCCAGCTGACAAGGTGGGTCTCATCTTCTGGTGGTTTGATCTCAATGTTGTATGGGAATAACAGAGCTAGCCTCTCATCCACTTCTTTGCAATCATCTTCTTGGTCCAACATCCGGGAACCGAGTATCAACACATTACCTGAGAGCTTCTTCAACATTTTTTCAAACAAGGAGTACATCCTTTGTGACTGAAGAAGAAGCTTCTCGGCATCCCTAAGGTATAAAATGATGGAATTTCTCTCTGATACTGAAGCCAATACCTGAAAGAATAACGTCTTGACTATTAACAAGATATTAAGAATCATGCAGCAAAATAATGCTCATGCTGAAAATCAAATTTTATTTTACATTTTAATAAATAGCTATATATACAGCAGAAACTCTCAACCAACTAGTAAATAGCAAAGCTGTAGAATTGTCTGCTCTTAAGAAGGAAAAGTAAACTTCAACAAGTAACAGCATCACCAGCTAGGGACTGATAAATTATTTAATATCAACTACAACAAATTCACGAGTACAGGAAGACCAAACAACTTAATGGGGATGATATTATTTTACCTGATAAAGTGATTGCAGAAAGAGTTTCTCATCAAGACACCAAGTGCTGGAGTGCTTGAGAGGAGCTGTAAAACAAAAGAATCCCAAGAAGCAGTGAGTACAATAGCAGATTAAAATATGCAGATTACTACAACCAACCAAACATACATACGAAAACTAGAAGATGATCAATGAGAAAATTACGCGTTATAAATGAATCAGAATTGATTTCTTCATAATTATTAAATATTTAGTCATGTAGGAGCTATGTCAGATAATAACAAATTGCTACCAATAATAATGCTTGGAATCAAATCAAGAAATGAAGAAGCTAAAGTTTGTAGATTCAAAAATAGGACAAGAAAACCACAAAAAACAGTGCTATGTGCTTGCAAGGCTAACATTTCACGGGATGAAACCCAGTAAATAGGACAAAGCTATTTAACTTAACATTTCTTATCCCGAAACCAAAAAGAACTGAGGATAGCACAGAAAGTATTTGAAACAGTAGCTTAGTGATAAAGTTTCAAGTGAGAATCTTTTCATTTGATGTGATCTATTAATTGTACTGAGTTTTGTAAATCTGTACATTTCGAGGTAGTGACGGAGAAATATGGATTCATTTCCTGCATCACTATCTCTTCGAGGAAGCTCACTTCATTGCAATGAGCTTTCTGATAGTCAAACTTCAATAAATTAACTACCAAACATATAGATCACAATTTTTATAGTAATCAGTTCAGCTATGTAGATGACTGAATTCTGATGTATAACCTGGATTTGTAGAAGCGGATTGTGAAGCAATACTACTTATATCAGATGCAGTGGAGGCATTTCTGCGAAGTTTGGGAGGATTGTTTGACCCTTCCATACCCCTGCAGTACATGAAGACATGGGATTAGAACCAAAACAAATTCAATCCCTGTGAGATCTTCCATCTAACCACCACATAAGATTGACTGAACTCATCCAAGCCTTATGATTACTGCAACGGGATAATAAACTGAGGGGAGTGGGAGTGCTTGTGAATACCTTGTTTCTTCCTTTGTAGAAAGGATTGAGAAAGAACCAAACAAAGAGGACATTCGTTCCAAAGTGAACCCGGAAATGGAACTTGTGAAAGACTACAAAAATAAGCAAAAAAATCAGGATACTCAACCATATCAGGATGTGAGGCTATCTGCAGTTCTCTAACTGAATAATGAACGAGGCGATTTACATTCAAAGTGTAAGAACAATTAAATCAACTCCACTCATCAAATGTATGTCATTAAACAGGTCTTCGTGCTTAGTGTTCGACCACTACTGATATAAAATATGAAATAATGCATTAATTTTCAGATTCAACAGCAACAGAATGCTCAATTCATCAGCACAAGCAAGAGAAAGCTTACAGGTTCTTTTTTAATGCATCCATATTTGCTTTGCATCTGCAGTAAAGATAACATGAAGAATATAAGTACTATCCAAAGGCAACATGGAGTGAAGGTTTGAAAAAAAATTTGTTCTTAGTCACCTTTATGGAAAAGTCATGAACATCCAACAACAGCAACTTTGATTCAAAGTTATGTGCTAAAGCCTTTGCAAGCATTTGGTGATAAAACTCTTCAAAAAATTAAAATTGCAAGAGATTAGGCCACAATGTGATCTTTAAAACATAATATTCAAGTTAAAATCACAAAACATATTCCTATGGCTTACCAGCAGGTCCTGAGAGCAAAATTGTTCTACTGGCGGGAGAAAGGTTCCGGGTGTGCTTGGAGAAGTCAGCATGCTTTAAATGAACAAATGCCGCACTTGTTAATAGCATCCGGATTTTCTCACTGTGATTGGCCATAAAAAAAAAAGTGAGAAAGTAAAAATGGATTGATTATTAAAAATCTTCCACAAGAATGCATTCCAGAATATATGTTGTAGCACCATCTAAACTAATGCTGCAGAGGGATCACTTCACAGACATGTCAACCTGGGCTCTGGGCAAAACAATATGATTTAATTTCCATCATCCCCAACAATCCAAGAAAAGATTCTCAAGCTTAACATAATTGAAGTCTTGATCCAACTATATGATTCAAGTCCCATCATCTCCAATAATCCATGAAGAGGGTAGCAATAGCAATTCATCCAGATAAACCTATCTCAAATTCAACAATTCCCGCTTGAGTATTCCAGAAACAGGACATGGATCCACCAATAATAAGATGATGCCTAATAGCTGTCACAAAGATTAAAAAAAATCCAGCAATACCAGTGAAAAACAGAAGAGAACTAGCAGGCTTGGTATCAATAACCTAGGACATGAAAACTATTGACATGTTGAACTAGAATCATCCTTGTACTTCGATAAAGATTACTGAGATTACATAAATTCCTGACTTTCCATTATGAAATCTATGGACGAGTAAACTTCCCTATATACAACTGTACATGTTGAACTTATACAAGGCTAACCTGTCCAGAAAGAGGGAAATCAAATTCAGTTGTTGAAGGAGCAGAGATCATTCAAAATCTATATAGGGTGAGAATCTATCAAAATGACAAGATGTCATTAATCAACTAAAACTCAAAAAAAGCAAACAATTTAATAAAATATACATGATTATCATAATCATGTCCAGGGGATTTTTCACCATGTCAGAGGATTCAATTTCCAGATGATGATAATAAAAGAAACTAAACCCCATACGTGGTAGATACACAGAATCAACACAAAACCCCATGATTTCTGTAGTTTTGGACAGAAAAAAAGCAGACTTTCTTTCTCAAGATCTTCAAAATGGCCATATCAGCAGAAATAAAACGGACCATATGATACAACCAACCACGTGATAAAAGTCATCAAAGTGACCAGAGAATGAAAAAACATTATCTTGCCTGAGATAGTAAGGGAACTCATCAAATGTGACCTCGCTCTCTCTTCCATCAAGAACCTGCCTCATCAACTCTTGCTCAATCTGCTCAACCGTGACACCATCTATTGAACCATTTCCACCAGCCCACCTACTCACTTTTTGTCCAGATGCCAATCCTAGCCCCATACCGACCCCGACGCCAACACTCAAAGCAGACAACAACATATGCTTCTGTTCCATCTCTCTTTTTCTCTTTCTTTCAAACTCAAAACTATTAAAACCTTGAACAATACTAAGAAAACTCAAGATTCTAACATGAACATGAACACATGATCATATATGCACATAAAGTGGTAAGTTCTTGACACCCCACAAGCTAAAATGGCTGTTACAAAACCATAAAAGATGTGGAGGATCAAGAAAGAGAGAAGGAGAGATTCAAGAAACAAGAATTTAGGAATAAAATGGAATGATAAATAAAATCTTTCTCGAGGAGACAAGGGAATCTGAAAATGTTGAAGGGGTGGTCTAAGAATAGAAGGTTTGTCCAATCTTTTTGACAGGTATGACTCTGGTGGTTTGTGGTCTGGCCCTCTTCCACCATTTATAGCATGCTCCCTCTAATGAACGTTAAATTCATATATAACCGGGAAAATTTACTCTCTCTCTCTCTCTCTCTTTTAATGTTTCTGGTTTATTTTATTTTGGTTGGTCGGTTTTCTCTTTTTAGCTTTTCTGTTTGGTGGATTTTGGCCTTTTCCTTTTGCTGTATATATATATATATTAATTTTTTTTTTGTCTAATATATATATATAAAGTGAATACCAACTTTCTTTCTGTCCTTCCACACCTTTTGCTTATGATGGTGGATGCTTTTGCTAATTTCTTTTATTTTAAGACTATTATTTTTTAAAAAAAATGATGAAAAAATACCAATAAAGGATTAAATAAATAAAAAATACATTCTAGAATAAAAAAATAAAGAGATTTGTCTTCTTTATCTCCTCTCAACCGTCTTTGATTTTTTTATTCTGAGAGAATAATCAAATACCATACAGGGGACACCCTCGTTTATATATATTATTTCATTTTAAATTGAAGAATATATGTAATTCCAGTCCTTAATTAATCAAATCTAAAATTTAAAAAAAATATTCCACAATGAAAGACAAAACACATGTAGAACACAGATCTGCATAAAAACAATTAATTTATTTACAAATCTAAATTATATGAATGCATCACATGGTAAAGTACTGATCTAGCTAAGCTAGCAGCGTCTATAAAATATCACTAGGATTTTCTGACAGCAAAAACTCCTTGAATTGCAAGTTATTCAAGTGGCTCTGAGTTGTGTTTGATTTGTCACTTAGCCAAATTATTATTCCAATTTTTGGCGTGTGCGTGGTAGATGCCGCGAGTAATTTATCTCGTACGGTTTGTTTTTGTGTTTTAAAAGTATTTTTTAAAAATTAAAAAATTTAATATTTTTATTTGTTTTAAATTAATATATTTTTGATATTTTTATATTATATTTAATGTGATGGTATCAAAAATAATTTTAAAAAAATAAAAAAAATATTATTTTTATATATTACTAAATAAAAATAAATATGAAAAAAGCTTTCGCAGCATAGGCGTCGAAAAACTTTTCTTGTTGTCTGGCGGCCGGAGGAAATTTTATTTTCTCACGAAAATTAAAAGACGATAGGAATATGAATATTTTATCGGCGAGTAAACATCATTTAATTAATAATTTATATCGCCGACAAATCGAGCACGTTGGTGATAAAGTTTTATCTAGAATTTGCTATATATCGAAAAATAGAGATAGAATATTATTACTAATTTTTCAACGGCGGCCGATCCTCGAGAAAATTAAGCATAATAATTGACACATAGTTGTATTGGCGATTCAATTATTATGTCCATAGAAATTATAAATTAGCCCCTTCAAATGTATCATAGCATAAAATTTCATATATATATATATATATATAGCGTAGCATATGGGTTGTTTTATTTTTCTCATTTGATGTGTAACAAGTCATTTATAATTGAAAAAGGGACTATAACAAAACTATTTAGTTTTTTATTTAAACAATAATATGTACTAAATTGAAAAAATAAATTTACAGAGCTAGCATGTACGTTATTGAAACCATTCTATAAATGCTTCACTTTCACTTCTAAATCAAAAATTTTTTTTGATTAATTAATTAATGAAAAATAATGACAATTAATATGCTGATTTCTTGACATGTTTTATTTTCTTACTTTTAACATACTATAACTATAATATGGATATCCAGAAAAACTTGCGTGGATCTCGACTAATATAACTTAATATTAGATTATAACATGTAATTAAACATTAGATAGTTTTGTAAGATATCATGAATATATAAACAAATTAATTTAATTAATCTGATCCCACCATAATTTAAATCTTAACCCCATCAACGATCAACACCATAAAAATTCAATAAATCTGAATTTGGATGTTTATTTCTTTTGGTTTTTTACTTAATTTATTATAATCTCTATATATCAAGGTGTCGTTTTCATAAAGAAAATATCTTTAAAACCAATCCTCAATTAACGTGGAAGAGAAGAAGTCGTTATAACCTAAACATGAAGCCGTCTGCAATAATTGTAAGACAACAAAGTAATGAATTAAACATGTAGCTAGTGATTGCTATGGAAGCAGCCTTTCACTTGGACTCTTTGGTATTATTATCTAATCATATTTTTTAGTATTTTTTATAGTTTTTATATGTTAATATAAAAAAA
>Ga0325401_1006805_pt1 | contig 11078 bp, 7 predicted proteins | sample PopdelMetagenome_FD_205666 | JGI IMG/M metagenome (GOLD analysis project Ga0325401, IMG submission 205666) | Populus deltoides microbial communities from Bellville, Georgia, United States - Xylem-PdKOR-R2 | ecosystem: Host-associated > Plants > Phyllosphere > Stem > Wood/Secondary xylem | place...
CAATATATATTTCACACTTCCATAAGATACACCATTTATAATTGTAGCCCCGTCCTTCTGGTTAACTCAATTATACATCACATATATACACATGTCCGAGATATACTCTATTTAAATAATAAATAACTAAATAAAATATTTTTTTTAAAAAAAAAATAATGAACACCTACCTACCTGAAACTCTAGAAGTATGTCTATCTTCCAATGGTAGTCCAAACTCTAATGTCTCTCTTGATTTTTCAAGGAAACATCTCCTATCAATAACCCAACTCAATCTAATCTACTTGTAACAATTACACGTTCACATCATAATCTGTAGTTGAAATAATCCATCCTCATTTTCCTCCCCAGCCTTTTTTTTTTCCTCGAGAAGTCCTCTCCCCAGTCCCCTGCACCACAAACCAGTAGCAAAAACCTGGGCTACAACAGGAGGTTTCTGCTTCTATTTTTATATGCTTGTGTCACGATCAGGACTCATATTTTGTGTCCACACTCAACATTGGTCTACTTTATTTACTCTCCTTGTCTTTAGCTTCTTGTATCATATATTTTTGGACAGCTAGATAGACTTAATCCCACAGTTGCATGCATGCATCTGGGAAGAAAAAGAACAGTTTCTTTCTGTGATGAAATAAATGTAAAATCCATGATCCCAGCGAATCCCTTATGTTAAAAGAAAGAAAATTAAGAGCAATTAAAGTGGTGTATAATTAATTAGAGAATCACATGCTTCCAGTTCTACAATCTACAAAAACAATCATGGCCCATCAAAGAAAGCACTCAAGGATTTCATGCCATCATGTATATAACGAGGCTCTCCTGCCAGATCAAATCTAGAAAATTAAGCAAGGAGAAAGATAATTAAAGAGATTCATCATTTATTTAATTAACAGCTACTTTCTACTCCCAATCGTTGATGAGAAGTTCTCGCTCTACGTCCCTCAGCGACAAGTGCTTCACGAGCTGATGTGATTCCTTTTGGGGCTAACAGCTTGTCAAATGATGAATAATCAATCCAATCTGTAAGCAAATTTTCTTGACCCCATGTATCCGGAATCATCACCTTGCCACTCACCTCTTCTCTATGCCTCTTTAGTCTCTCACGTCCTGTAGTAGTAGTAGTAGTAGTAAGAGGAACACTTTCTCTGTGCATTAAAATCAATGCCTCAGCTGTCTGCTCTTTCACTTCATTCCCAACATTCTCCACTCCAGGATAAGAACACCATTTTTGTGCTTTGTTCATGATTTGCGAGGTTTCTGCCCTAGAAGGTGACTTTGGTTGCCAAGAAAATGCAATATTCCTAGTGGTGGGTTTTCCTGGATTGGAGGAGGGTTCTTGTTTCATAGATGACAAGTGCGTGCCCTCCATTTTGAAGCAAAATACTGGGGCTTGCTACACTAGGGAGTGCTGGCTAGATTTTGACAAGGCTTGAGGCTTATAAAATCTTGATTGTGTGTGCAAGAAAGAATAGATGGGAGGGAAGTGATAATACAGATCACAAGTGTTAATTTTTTTTGTATGGTATCTGACAACCCTACGTCTCATCATCCATGCTTCTTGTTGGGGTCAGATTTGTGTGGCTTAAGTTGGTATAGAAAGGCAGATTTGAATGGTACACAGCAGGACTCTTCTAATAAAAAATATGTTTCTGTTTTTTGGATGGCTGAAGGTGGCCAACATGTGTGCGTGGTGTGCACTAGCTAGGTTTGGTCCAATACCGTCGGTTGATTTGGTATGTGAATTAATTGAGGTGGAAGGGTGGCACACAGGAATTGATTTTCTAGGGACCAAACATGTGGATGAGTATAAAAACAGAACAGGATCACAGAAATTGATTTCCTGAGGCAAAGATTTTATGATATGTATATAGAGAAAATAAAATGTTTTTGAGAGTATTATACCTATTTTGATCCCAAAAATAATCTCTGAGTTGAAAAATCACTGAAAAAAGGTAACCAGGCACAAGTGGTAAGAAAGCTTCAAGGGGCCAAAACAAGAAATAATAAGTGGCATCTCACTAGGATTCTATTATATCACCCAAAAGGCATAGATCAATGTCATATTGATGAACTACCAAATTCTTTATTTGAAGAAAAGAATTGGAGGCTCTACACATACCACAAATGCAATTTTAAAAATCTAAACTTAAACAATTATTTTCTGAGTGAATCTCTAGCATTCCAGTCAACTCTAAAGGGTGTCAGGAGAAGATCTCAGAGAGGAAAAGAAAAAACAAAGAGAAGAAGAATATACATTTCAATACAAAGAAATAGCGAGCAAAACAGGTCACATTCGTGGGAAGAGAGAACGGCCCTTCTTCCTCAAGAACTCAGGAATCTCCACAGAGCCACCATCGGCGTATGGTGGACGTCTATTTGTTCCAAGAGAAACATCACCATGAGCACGCTGCGTCCCCTGCATTTTGGCCGATCAAAAGGATATATAAACAGATAAAATTTATCATAAGAAGATCGACCTCAAAAACATACCTGTCCTTCACCTTCATCCCGGCGATTGAATCCAGTGGCGATCAGGGTTATGCTAACCTAAATGACAAAAGGACACCAACAATAACTAAATAAAGAGAGAGATGATTATCAATTAATCAGACTTAAAGCTCATGCAGCAAGAAATGTTATTTATAATATCCTCATACATCAGAACTCAACAACATAGAACTTCAGCTTCCAGGCTCTTCGAACAGAAGAAAGAGGTAGAACCAATAAAGAGTTCTTTATGGATTCATCCCTTGGAGTTGAATACCTCATTATCACAAGCTAAATTAGCAATTTCAGATGTCATGTTTGTTAATTACAGTTATAAAAACTCAATTTTGATTTATTGTTTGCTCATCGTCAATACTATCTTAAAGGAAAAACATTATGTAATCTGACGTACAAAGCAAGGGAAATGGGATTGCTAAACATAATGGTTCTCTAATAACCTGAAAGCTCATTCATACCACTAACTTGAAGGACTCATGCAATGATATTAAAGCTTGAAGTTCAAAAGAAAAAAAAATTGTAATAAGATTAGAAAAGGTTGCACAAATTCGCTTTCTTGAAAAATTAGAAGCTGTATATCTGGGTTTTCTCAGTCCTTTATTGTTTGAGGTCTTCTGCTTTAGGCTTCATAAATTGATTAGTAAATTCACTAAACGGGCTATCCAGAAATTCATGTGGAATTGCTTAGCAATTCAATTCATTTTTTATGAGAAACTTTGGTATATAGGACATATACAGTTATGGAAGTTTTGACGTAGAAAAATCTTTGACAAAGAGAAATTGACTCTTGATGGCCACTTGAATGAGAAAAGCTTTGCTAAGGTCAAATTTTGTGATATGCAACAGTAATCATTTATCTGTATTTTCTATTTCGTCCTCAGAACCTCAATTTTTCCTTGTATTCCTTTTGTTTAATTTTTTTTTTTAGAAAATACCCTCCAGATTACCTGTTACCAGAATAATAAAAAAATAATGTTACTGTTATTTCTCTATTGCCTACTTACTTGACCACTTAGTGCTGGATCGATCACTGCTCCAAATATTAGGTTTGCAGTTGGATCCACAAGGTCATATATAACCTCCGCTGCAGCATTCACCTTCAAGAAATATCACACAAGAATTGAAGTCAAAATATCTTATTACTAAATAGAAAACCATGGCAGGATGTTGGTGAGAAATGGGTGTAGAGAGCCATGTAGCTACATATTAACCCAATTCGTTATAACAAATTATAGCACAAATGCACACGACATTGGGTAGTGTTTTAGATGAACAAGACAGATTTTTTCACTGCTACAATCCCAAAAACATACAAGTAAACCACTCATTTCATTTGCCTTTCCCCTACGAGCAATAAAGTTTGTATTGGTATGCAGAGCTTGCACATTAATATATGTATGTCTCCTCAAAAAGCTGTTCCAACTTCATGTTGGCCACTGTAGAAGTAGGTTGACTATTAGGATGTGGCCAGTAGAGATGAGAATGCACATCTACAGGCCATAGTTTTCTCATCATTCCCAGACAAGCTGGTGGCATATGTTGCTTAAATCTTTTGAAAACAAATAGAAAAAAAGATGCAAGCACCTATCTAACTGATCAAAGCCAAGATATAAAGGATGCTTGCACGGACTCAATTTCTTTATCCAATAACAAAAAATTAGAACATCCAATAAAGAGTGACAATTTATCATGCTAATAAACCAACACCATGACCATGATACTATTTCACAAGGAACTTTACTTTTTCCGAAGACTTAATTCTGAGAGAGCAGGACCACTATTTCAAATTCTGAGAGAGCAGGACCACTATTTCATGAGTTAAGGACATGGCATGCATTACAGGTAGCTTAGCAAATCTCTGTGTTCTTGTTTTGCTTGAAAAACAATTACATACAAATTAGTGCGCCAACTCTCCAAATCCTAAACTTTTGGATTGCAAAAACACAACAGTGATAAAGACTCATTACAGAAAAGAAAAGATTGCACCCATTTGGCATAAAAAATTATGCTTGCGATCTTGACAATTTCCCCTGGGGATTTGAAACACAAGCAGTGAATGTGCATGCCTATATGTTTATATTCCCTAGTACTCCCAAAAAAACTACTAAAAAGTGCAGGAGATAAAATAGTAATAAAATCAGGTTCAACCACGACACTCAGAGAAGAAGGCCCACCTCAAACAATGTTAAATCAGTTCCACCAGTTATATTCCACACAATCCCAGTAGCTCTTTCAATGCCAATATCTAACAAAGGTGATTGGATCGCATTCAATGCAGCGTCTCTAGCCCTGGTCTTCCCTGCTAATCAATAAAGCAAAAAAATTATTACAGCTAGACAATTAAAACTTTGGTCATGATGCATCAAACAGTTTTGTGCAGAAAAAATTGAAGGGAAAACAGAAATTGAGAATGACACCATGAAAGAGGCAGGCATTCAGAAAAAATAAAAAAGAGGTGTACCACAACAACCCGAGAAATTAATAATAGAAATGCATGTAGTAACATAACAATGTTATTCTTTTCTTTCTTCTTTTACATACCAGTTGCAGTTCCAATTCCCAAAAGAGAAGAACCTGCATCTTTCATGATAGCTCGAACATCAGCAAAATCGACATTAACCAGACCTGGCACCTGTAGAAGAAAATTTCCCACCATTAAGAGAGGAATAACTGAATAAGTAAGAACATTGCTGAATATGGTTGACAAAGGAAAGGAATAGAAGACAGAGGCCTAGAGACATGGGATAAGTCCAGAAACCCATGTCAGATGACTGTAGCAACCTGGAAATTGGCCTTCTCTTCTTTTGCAGGATTTGATAAGTAAGAAGTGTCTGGTTGCAAATTCAACAGAAAATTTGAAGTAGAGAGAAATAAGTGCGAATGTTAGTTCCAAAAACAGGGTTTTTTTATAATTATAAAATCACGTGCATAGACATTGTCAGAGCTGATTGAATGGTCAAACATTAAACAAACAGCGAAATTGTGCATAATTATAAGCTCATGGTCATGGAATATGAGGGTTAGCACATGAACATCACACATGATTACCGGAAAAGAAATCACAGGAAGCCAAAGACACAAATTAAATTAGCATTTGTCTTTACTCGTTCCATACCATGATGATGTCAGAGATACCACGAACACCTTGCCGAAGTATGTCATCAGCCAAGTTAAATGCCTCTGTCACTGGGGTTGATTGAGAAACTGCAGTCAGCAACTTGTCATTAGGAATAACAATTAATGTGTCGACATTGTTTCTCAGAGCTGCGATTCCTTCCTGAGCTTGAACAGCACGTCTTCGGCCCTCAAAAGAAAACGGCGACGTAACAATACCAACAGTCAGTATTCCCATAGACTTTGCAACGCCAGCAATAACTGGAGCCCCACCAGTGCCAGTTCCTCCACCCATTCCAGCCTACAAATTTAACGCATCAACAGGATATCATAACAGAATGAGAAAAGCAGCAACAATCAGGAAGTACAGTACTGTGATCTATTTCTAGGACTTGTGAAGAACTACATGGAGACAAAAAAAAAATAAAGGGAACCCTCAACAGAATGTGGTAGATCTATAGCAATTGTTCTGGCCTGATTTTACATCAATATCTGATATAACATGAATCATAGCTATGATCTGATGATATGAACTTGTAATTTTGCACTTCCTTCAACAACTATAATCTTCCCCCATTATTTTCCAATTCAGAAAAAAAAATTTAAAGCATTCGATTTACAACATTTGACTACAGTTGAACTCCCATATCTATTGGAATTACTACTTAACTAGATATCAGCAAGGATCAATGGGAAGCCTGATATGCAGTTCTGCAAAACACAAAAAAGTGTGCCTCTGATCTCAATATTCTACTGAATTGTGAAAAACTAATAAATTGTTCTTTTCAAAAGATGATAGAACGGAGTTCTATATCTCAGGACCATAGGAAAAGAACTAGGGCATACTGTTATGAAGACCATGTCTGCACCATAAAGTGCCTCCTCTATCGCCGCTTTGCTTTCATTTGCAGCATTCATGCCTATATCCGGGTTTCCACCAGCACCCAGACCTCTAGTCAGCTCTTTGCCAACTTGCAATCGATTCTCTGGGAGCACTGGTGACATCTTCATTGCCTGAATATCTGTGTTCACTATCCAAAACTCGACCCCTGTCAGAGAACTCTCGATCATTCTATTAACAGCATTAGACCCACCACCTCCAACACCAACAACCTTGATCTTGGCTTCATTGTAGTTGCTCATAAAAGAGGTATCCCCTGAGCTCTCGGTGACATTTCTTCCAGAGGTCTCCTTTCTCAGACTAGAATATGTGTCATTTGCATCACTTCTGAGCATTGAAACCTCGGGGTGTAAATCCAGGAAAGAGTCTTTGTGATTTGGACTGATATTGTGAGAGTTAACCGAACACCTAATTTGCGAGATACTGAAGACATTTCTTCCACAAGCGCCCCATGAACCTTTCTTCTTGTCAAACCTTTGGGCCGTAACTATTCTACCAAATCGGTTTTCTGTTGAAATCCTTCGTCCTACTGAAATTTGAGTACCAGATGGCGTGAAAGGCGGAGATACACAAGTCGCCATACTAGAAGGGAAAAGGCAAAATTCTTTAAATTACGATTCAGTAGTGAAGTAGTTTAGAACCAAAGCTGCCCAAATCGAACTATTCTGCTTACTTCCATTCTTCCTTAACCTGGTCACAGGTAATAACAAGTTAACCAGTCAAGATAAACACAGAAAACAAGAGCATTACAGAAAAAAGATTTCAAACTTTAAGAAATCCATTTTGGGTCAAGAAAACAAAACAACATTGAAAAACAAATCAAGATCCAACTACCAACCCCACTCCATATTTCACAAACAAAAAAACAAACACTTTCAAGACTCTTTCTTTATTTGAAACTATACGCACATAAAATTGGCCACGAGCACTAATAATTCAACAATTTAGCTACAACATATGCCTGGAATAACCAAGAAAGAAGCCAATAAATTGGGGGGGGGGGGGGGGGCTAAACCACCCATCACTGCATCAAACAGGAACAAAAATGGAGAAGATGACATCTGGACATAAGTGAAACAACATTTTAAGAAGAAAAAAAAACTATAAAACAACTCACTAATAGAATGGTAAAAAATCACAAAACCCAGCATGGAAAATTAGAAGAAGGAGGAGGAGGAGAAGGAAGCAATGTAAAGCTAGTTACTTGACTGCGAATGCTGAAATTTTAGGTTATGAGAGAGACTTGTAAAGTGACTGAGATGATAACGAGTATCTTAAAGTTTTTTTAAAAAAAATTATTAAAATAATATTTTTTTATTTTTTAAATTTTATTTTTAATACTAATATATTAAATCAATTTAAATATATATATATATATAAAGAATTTAAACTTTTTTAAAAAATGGCTAAATGAAATTGTTTTTTAAAATATTTTTTATTTAAAAATAATATTTTTTATTTTTTAAAATTTATTTTAAATATAAAAACATCAAAAATAAATTATTTTTAAAAAATAAAAATTTTAAAATTTTATAAAAAATTCATCACTTAAACACACCCGTTATTAAAATAATGAATTAACTCATAAAGTTATTAATAAATATTTAACATGTAAAATCATTTTAAAAACTAGAATAAAATGCTAAAATAAAAATTAAATATATGATTTAATATATTTTTCCTACAACCCTTTCTTCGGAATCATCGAACTGTTACTTCTATCAGGCTTCCAATCTTTTCTCTTGTGGACTGATACATGTTTTCAATTTTTAAATCAAAGGAAAAGAGTGAGACCTCTCTCCTTTTGAATTAGATACATTTTGCAGTTCTAGAATACAAGCCTGAGGAAAGCTAATGTGGCAAATTCATGTAACTGCATTTTTTTTTTATATAACTTGTAGTGTCTGAATCAGTTTACGCGCATCACAATTAATTTTTAGATTTACTGAATATTTTACAAGATCAGTGAATATATAAGACACCGCAGAGGTGACAAATATATATAAAAAAAAAATCAAACCAATATAAAAAATAATAATAATAAATCCCTTCACCTGCTAGGCCGTGAACTCGATTGCTTCATGTAACCGCACCTTAATGCCATAGCTGACAGCCAACAATTGAGGTACTAACAAAATATATGGCATGAGAAGAGGAAAGCTTGAGCTGTTTAGGAAAATTAATAATGAGAGGAACTTTTGGAAGATTAAAGAACAAGAAAGTCAAAGGAAAAATCAAAGAGTTCTCAAGTTTTTTTTTTTTAGCATAGAAAAAACCAAATTACATACCAGTTTATTTATGTCAATATCTTATTTTGTTTGTGTTTCCTTTGACATATTCATTCATTTAGTGAAATGTATTATGATACTTTTTTTTTAACTAAAATTTATTTAAAATTATATAATGTTTGAATTCATTATAGGACTGATTTGAGTTAATTCTTGAATTGTTGAATATATGGCATCTAGAAAATAATTCTTCTGATAATAGGCTTGATATGAGATGGCAACATGATATACATATTAATAAGAATTCTAGAAAAGTTCAGTGCAATTATTGTCAAAAAATTATCAATTAAAGTATTTTTCGTTTTAAATATCATTTGGCTTGCACTCGTAAGCATGTTGAGTCATGCTAATAAGTACTGGAAAATGTCAAGCAGATAATTTTGAGTTTTTTGGTGAAAAATATAGAAACAACTAAAAATAAAAATAAAAAGCTTACTAATATATTGGAAAAGATAATTATGATGAAATGAAAAAAATTAGCTTAAAGGACAAAAAAAAGAAAGCAGCTAGAATGAGTGGAAGTACACAAACAATCATAAATTAACCGCTAAAAAATGATATTAGAGAAGAAGTATGTCGACAAATTGCAAGGTTTTTCTACACTAGTACAATTTCATTTAACCGTGTAAAAAACACCGAGTTTTTTAAGACACTTAAATTGGTTGTAAAGCATTGACCAAGTTTCAAGTCTCCATCTTATCATGATATTAGAGAGAAGTGTTTTAAGCAAGAAATGGATCAAACAATGAATTTACTTGAGGAGTACAAGATAGAGTGGAAAAAAAATCAGGTTGTTCAATAAAACAAACAAGAAGTGAATCAAACAATCTTATTATTTAAAATGTTAAAATATTTGATAAGAATCTTATAAATTTGAATTGCTTATTTAGAATCTTATAAATTTGAATTACTTATTTAGATTCATACAAAATGAAAAAATTATTTGCACCAGGAAAAAAATAAATGACTTGATATTTGTAATGTGCAATCTAAAATTGAATGACAACCAAGTAAAAAAAAAGCAAGTTGATGATTTTGGTGTAGTTTTAGATGATTTTTCATCTGCTGATAGTTGGATAATCGAGAGAGAAAAACATGTTGCTTCATCAAACTTTAATTTATTTGGTGTCATTGACAGTGCACGAAAAAAAAATTATAAAGAAAATGAAAGTAATGAAGAAAAAAATTTCTAATGATGCTGAAATAGAGAGTTATGGTACTAGAGATGACTTGAAGATTTAAATTGCTGACAATCTAGAGAATTCAAGGAGTTTTGAATTAAATAACATTAACAATATTGATGTTAGTACTGGTAGTAGAACTAATGTTCACTGTATTGGTGTTGATACTAGTAGTGATACTAATAATCCACTTAATGGTAATGATATTGATAAATATTTGAGGAATAATAAGAAAAATGAAAACAATAAAACTAGTTTTAGTTTACACAACATACCAGTAGATTGTTTGTTTTAAGTTTGTTAATTATTAGTTAATGAAAATCTATGAACATTAATAATTATATTATATTTTTAAATTATATATAATTTTTTATTAAAACCATGTATTTTAAGATACTTCAACCATGTATAAATTTGTATTTATATTTTATATTTCAATTTGCTTAAAACATGTATAAAAAAAATTGTAATTTTACAATTTAAATTTATATTATATTTTTCATGTTATGTTAAAAATATATTGTTGACGACTTAAATTATATACGAAGGTGTCGTTTATTTATTACTACCGTTGAAATGCTGTAAAGAGTAATTTTCAAAATATTTTTTTATTTAACTTTTTTCAATAATTATGATATAAAGATGTCAAAATCATTAAAAATCGAACAAAAATTATTTTTAACTCCATTATCAAACACATAATTCGAAAGATCAATAAATTTTGAACGAGACCAATCCTACAGTCAGGTGAACACGGTTGGGGTTTGCCCTGAGGTTTCCCTTCTTATTTCCATTGCCAAGTGAAGAGGCGTTTCTGTTCCATTATATGTTCATTATGAGAAGTAACTTCATTTCACATCGATAAACTTGGCGGGGGTTTTTTTTCCCTTTTGCCATCATCTGGCCTGTTGATCTTCTGAGGTTTTTTTATCCACCATATACCAGGAAAACAGTGTCTCCTTGGGATAGATTTTTTCATTGGCAATGGATCTTTTCCTTCTATTTTATGCAGGTGGAGAAGCAATATGCCAAGAGTAACAAATAACTTCATGAACATGGAAATATAGTGATAGCGCCTGTATCTAAATT
>Ga0325401_1006808_pt1 | contig 11077 bp, 7 predicted proteins | sample PopdelMetagenome_FD_205666 | JGI IMG/M metagenome (GOLD analysis project Ga0325401, IMG submission 205666) | Populus deltoides microbial communities from Bellville, Georgia, United States - Xylem-PdKOR-R2 | ecosystem: Host-associated > Plants > Phyllosphere > Stem > Wood/Secondary xylem | place...
TAATAATAATAATAATAATAATAACTACTTTTTTTAACAATTAGGGTTGGTTTGCGTTTGTTTAATGTTTTAGAACAAAAATAATATTTGATTGAAGTGAAACCAAATAGTTTTGAAGTGAAATCAAGTAATTGTAAAATAAAGAGTAAAAGAGGCATGTCCCTTCCATCTTTTTTTTTATTATCTCGAGATAATAATTAAACAATGATGTTATTTGTAGTTTTTATTTTTAAGAACTTGATTATTTTAAACTTTTATGTTAAAAGAAGAAGAAGCAAAATCATCCATGTGTTTGGTTGAATATAGACAAAAATATAAAATAAATATATTTTTAGAATAATTTTGAAGTGAAATTGTCATTTCAAAAAATAAGATACAGAAGTATATGTATTTTCTGTTTTTCATTATCTTAATTTGTCTCTTTTATTTAGAGATAATATTATTTGCGATTTTTATTTTTAAGAACTTGATTATTTTGAATTTTTATGTTTAAAAAACAAAAAGCAAAATTATCCATTGTCATAATTTTTAAAACCAATTTGTTTGATTTTGAAAATTTTTGACAACTAGTTATTGGTTTTTTATATTTTTGTAATAAACAACAAAAAAATAAAGTTTTTTGTTTATATTTTTAAATTTAGTTTTAAAAAATGGAAAACATTAATGATATCAATCCTTAAATTCTTGTGAATCCTAATTTGAATGATATGCTTTAAGCTAGCTGGGGTATCGTAGTACCCCCCGTGCTAGAAGAAAATGAAAACAACTTTAGACTTGAAAGATTAATTATCCATGAAAGAGACAATTGAGAGTGGAGACAGCTTCTAGTCTTGTACCAACGAGCAATGCATCAACTAGTTAAGAGAAAACTGGTATGAACAATGATTCACACTTGATTTGACTAATGATAGGATGTTTTCTTGAACTTGAGAGGATTCATCTTGCCTATTGCAGCAGTTAAACTCTTACTTTCTGTCATGATCATTCACCTAATTTCCCATTTATTGTGCCTTTCTAAGGGGTGGTGGTAAGAAGGGAGATCATTCTAGTTAAGTGGATAGATCTTTAGCATGGGATGCGTGTTGAGGATTTCAGGAGTCCCAGTTTAACTCTAGGGTTTACATTATCAGAACTAATCTTGTCTCCAGACAAGCACAGAAGTGGATAGATCAATCATTTTCACCGACTCTGACGAGAACCATCACAGCTGAGAATCATATGCATGATGCAATCATAAAGTAGAAAGAAAATGAGCTAAGAGAAGCTTTTGATTTCACAGGATTAAAACGTTTTGAACAACATTCTGTGGCTTAAGCATCAGTTTCAAGCACAAGTCCAATCTAAATCAGCGGACAACATTAACCATCTAGACTTCGACATCTTCTCCGAACGAAATCAAGAGTGTTCCAAGCAAGGATATGCTATAGAGTTGAATATTCTATAAGAACAAAAAGTTATCGCTATACTTCATTTTCCACCCCTTTTGGTTGTTACTATGAGATCATTGTGAATTATACAGTGTAGGCAAATTGACAAGAAATCAGATAAGGAACCGGCTGAAGCAGCAACTCATCACCAGTAGTGATCCTCAAAAGCAGACTTATTTGCTACGAGCCTCTACATCTGATATTCTCTTTGGAGGTTTACTCATCTTTTGCTGGTATTTGGCATATGAGTACCACAAACCACCCGCTGTGTTGATAACCAATCCAGTCACGTTCAAAGCATGCACTTCCACACCACCCAGGAGGACAAAACCAAGGGTCTGAGCAGAAAAGGAAAAGGAAACTTAAACTTAATGCACTTGAACATTTAGCAAAACATGACTAATGGTCTGAAAAAGATGAGGGTAACTGAAAAAACCCACAAACAATTTGGTTTAATTGATAAAACTCCAAGTTCTTTGTTTTCTTCTTATAGATTCTCTATAATAGACTAGAAGGGTTATATGCACATACCGTGGACCCAACACCTTTGAGGACTCCCACAATGGTTGTTGTTAGAGCTGAGTTGACTATGGTACATAAGAACATTGTGAAGTTGAGAACTATGCCCATTATTAATGAAATAACAAGGATCACCAAAAATGATAAGGAATTACTCTGCAATAAAAAACAGATTTCAAGTTAGAAATCACGAAGAGCAAAATGCAGCACTTTGTAGAGGAAAAATGAAGTTTGAATCATCACTGCACTTTATGGAAATGTTTTTGATTGCCACAATTTTTTCAAAACAAATTACATGATCTGGTTAAAAAGATTGACCAAGACCAATACCATTACCATATGAAGAGGCAAGACAATAATTCAGACTTAAAACAAGGCACATGCATGTGGAGGCATTGAGTTTTATGGATACACCAGAAAACATCAACTTGAAGCATTGAGAAAAGTCTAATGATAGAATAGTCCAGGATGGACCAGACAGTATCAAAGTTGCAACAACTGTGCAGTTTTCCGAGGCATCTCCTTGCTGGGACTGCATTCGTGATAGAACAGCAATTGATATTCAACATAATAAGGTCAGTAGCCTGATACTGTTCATCATGATAACTTTTGAAGGTCTTAAATTGTGAGGGAATATAAATGATAATATGACAACTAAAACTGTCACTTAAATTTATCACAAGTTGGAGAGGTCAAGGTCTCAAGAGGGTGTCTATAGCATGAATCAAACTTTGCATTCCAATACGCTATCAACACCCTCATCCAAACCCCTCTACAGAAATCAGACCTAGTTTCCCTAAGACATAATCGATACCCTTGCCCTGCCCTAGAAAAAAACGAGGTTTTAGATGTTCAAGATGTTAAAAGATCATTCTGAAATGGCCTAGTGCACTTTCCTGGTTTCAGGAACCAGACTATTCCAAAAGGCATCAATCAACAATCCCAAAAGGAAAAACATGAAATGCAGGATACCAACATAACATGACCTCAACCTATTTAATACTTTTCAGTTGGGATACCAATTAAAAGGAAAATAATAAAAACTCAACTAAGAGAATAATAAAACTCAAATAACTGACTGCACACTGAAACATATTTGACCAATGGTGTTCTACCATTGACATGAAAATCTGATAGATGTTGAAGTGGAATACAAGATTCTCCTGGTAAGGTATAAGCTCCTACAGCAATATAAATTAGACTGAACTTCAATGATGTTAACTGCCTAACTGTAAAATCCAGACTCTGATAGAAAACTTTGAAGTCATAGAAAATGTTTTTGGTGCTACATAAAAAGGTTTTGACCATCAATTATTAATTCAAAGTTCCATTTGTAAAAAATAATGACAAGAGCCTACATAAGTAAACAAGAATAGCATTCTACCTTGCTCTGAACAGGCTTCAGAACTTCAGCATGCCATTTGTTTCTAGCACAATCAATAATTTGAGTCTAAATATGAGGGGTTAAGATTCTGACCTTCGCAAACAATAATGCTAAAGAGTTTGGAAATTCCCCTGTAATTATGATGAGAAATATCAAGAATGGAAGAGACAAAAAGCTGTTGTAGAACATTATCTCAACTGAAGAGAGGCCATCCTCAGCACCAGATCTTTCAACTAAAACAAGGTACATCGTCTGCACTTTCAAAGCACAACTACTATTAGTAAATAAGCAAGCATCATCACGCTGTATTATTCACATCCATTGGAAATTATGGAATTAATAGCCAACCTGAAAGAAAACAGAAGTAAGGGCCATGCCGTATCCCCAAAGGTCAAAAGAAAAATCTCCAAGTGCTGCTATAATAACTCCAGCAGCAATCAATAGCACGGAAAGAGTAACCTGAAATACGATGCAAAAGTGTCATCCTTTGAAGGAGCATCCTATACTCAAGATACTAGTCAAGGAGATGCCTTCTCAAGGATTCAAAGGGTTGATAACTAGATTATGGGCATATAAATAAAAATTGGTCTTTTAGTAACATTTATCTGTTAATTGAACAGCAAGCTTCTCCTTCATTTATGAAATCTCAAAATTCAAGAATCGGGAATGTGAATTATTGATCATTCTGTCAATAATATTAATTTTACCAGTTCAAGTACACACACACTAAATGTAAAATAAAACACTGGCAAAGCAGAGTCCAATGTATATCTTATATATGTTACAAACAAGAAGGGTAAGCATTCAGTGAAAACTAGCTCAATAAGTGGCAGCACAGACCTGTGTTGTAGGCTTTCCCTTTCCTGAGAAAATTCCAGCTATAAGTACTGCAAGCGGTGTGAGTCTCTTTATTGCAATATACATAGGAATATTAACTCCTCTCAAGCTAGCCAAAGCAAAAGCTACATTAGCATTGTAGAACAACGAAACTGGGAGAAGTCTTTTAGCTGTTTGCATATCGACTCCCCTCGCTCTCGTATACCCTGTTCGTCTACCAAAATGTATAAGCAATGCCGTCACCAATTGCTAATCCAACCAACCAACCAACAAGAATCAAACAATAACAACGTCCTTTATCAGTAATCATAATCACCGAAAACATACATATTAGAGCAACAAGTCTAAAAATCTTCAAAACTCATCATCAAGTGGGATTGACAACACAGCATGAATATTTTTCCAAATAACAATACAATTAAACAAGAAAAGGGTTTAATTTGTTTTCAAATTCAAAAAATTCAATACCTGCAAAGTGAGAAGGGTCATTGAGTGACCATATTGCATCAAAATGGCCTTATTGATAAAAACCATAGCCATTGAAGCAATTCCATATGACACGGCCGCAACCAAACTACATTCATTCACTCACATACAATCATCAAATTCATTAAAATGCCTTCAAACAATTCAATCAGATAATGAAATGTGAATAAGTATTACATGCATGCATTAATAGGTTTTGGATTAAGAACTCAATAATATAACACAAGTACCTCTTATAAGGACTTGCTTCTGCTTCACTGCGATTTTCCATTGCTGTCAATTGAGTCAAACAAATCCCCACAATTTCCCAAAATCAGAAACAAAACAAAGCCCTGCAAACTAATCAAATAAAAAGCATCGAACTTTAGAAGCAAAAATAAATAGAAAACATAACTGGAATCTGGGACATCATTAAAAATCAATAACCTTGCTAAAAACAAACTCCCTTTACATTATAGTAACAAAAAAGAATCCTTTTTTTATGGGTTCTTGGATCAAGTGAAAGAGGTTTTTGTGAGTGGTTTTGCTGTAGTAAAAAATATAGAAGCAAAAAAAAAAGGAGGAAGATAGAGCGAGAAATAATAATAATAATAATAATAATACAGCAAGGGTAAAGACAAACAGCTGGCCATCAGATGAGAAATGGCTTTGCTTGCTTGCTGGTTCCTGTGTCTCCACTTTTGGCTCTACTATTTTCAAGATAAACGGTCTAAGATGTTAACCACTTCACATGACTATTGGTTCTACTCTAAATAATCCCTTTACCGTTATCATGATTACTATGTAGTAATTTTGGACCAACTTTCTTGGATTGGGAGTAAAATGTCTTTTTAATCCAGTGAAAAAAAGGTTCATACTTATATTGTAAGACTTCGAAATTTTAGGATTATGGTGTTAATGAAGAAAATAAAAAAATATTTTTTTATTTTTTATATATATATTAGAAATTTTTTACCAAGCTATCCTATTTATTAAACTTAGTACATCCTTATTATGAATATAAAATATAGTTATTAAACTTGGTTTTATCGAGTTAAATTCTAGAATTTTTGTTTTTATTTTTGTTTAAATTATATTGTTTTTTTTAAAAAAATATTTAAAACAACATCATTTTATTTAACAATAAATAAAACAATATTATTTTAAGTTTACCTAACAAATTAACAACACAGACCTTTAAATTTGATTTAGACTAACCCAATAAACTCAAGAACTGAATTTTGAGTCGGGTCATATCTCAGATAAATTCTAATAACTATGATATAAATCACTTACTAAGGATTGATCAGATGCAATTAGAAATTTAAAAAAAAAAACTATTTCTCACACTTTTTAACCCCCCTGGACGCGAGGAGATTGGAACACTACTGGTCTATGGGATAACCTTAATAGACGTAAGAATCTCGCAATAACAAGCAGCAAAGCCCCATCAATTTTGGCGGTAAAAAGCCCCATCAATCAATGTAAGAATCTCCACTGTTCACAATCCAGCATTCTCTGCAGCTCCAGACCAGTTCAAGTTTTATACATGCACACGTTGTCAATCAATCACAGTGACCCTTTTGGCTTGTTCTTGACACAGGCGGAAAATTTATATTCCTAGAGTAGGATGTTATGCTGTAGTGGTACACTAACAAATTAAACAACCTATCACTTGCTTTCCTTGGACTAGAATTTCTTGGCAGCTTACATTATGGAGTAGACTATAAACGAAACATTCCTGCTCATGAAGCAATGACATCCTCGTACCGTGTCATTTGAAGGAAGGTGAGGCTTCTTCCCATCTAGAACCGTTACAAATAGAATCTGAGATTTCTGCAATTAATGAAACCCCGGATAAAAATGCCCAACTCAAATTTTCCTTTGATGATTGGGGATTGTTTAAAAAATATGAACGATTAATTAGAGATTGATAAAGCATCATATCATCAATAACTATCTACTATTGCTCTTTTAGCTTCAGTTGCGCCGTGTCCTCGCTGTCCAAATCGTGGAATGGTGGTTGACTTTTCAAATTATTAGGTTATGTTGAAATCTCTTCACTCGAGAATGAATAAATACTGCCATTTACTTTGATATCCTTCGCAACGGCAGAATCTGATTCAGACATGACTGTATCTGTATAGTCCAAGGAGTGCTCTATCACAACAGCTTCTGAATCAAGTGCAGCAGCGGAATCCTTCTTGAGGCCAGAAACCCCCACTGGAATGGATAAACTTGAGCAGTAATCAACTCCAATCATATCGTCAGGATCTTCATTACCAGTCCCTGACTCGTGATGTTCACTTCCAACTTCATAATTTTCATTTTCAGGTGCTGGGAACCCAGAATTTGTGGCATCCATCGACGCTATTGGTGAAAGGTGTTCAACTGGGTTCTCCGTGCAAGAATCTAGTTCTACTTTCACGATTGATTGCTGCTCCTTTGAAGGCTCAATGGTTCTGAGACATGATGGTCGAACAGAAACCCTGCCCAACATCAGGCAAATACAATCTTCAGAGCAGAGCCAGAAAGAACTTAATATATATACACACACACACACTTCAGTTGAACAGACGATGCTTGTATGCCCCAATTCAGATAAACAAATTCAAAGTCTCATTCTGCTGTATAAGTGTTCTGACACGTGCATCCTGCTTATATAAATGTTTCTAACAAGGAAACCAGAAATTTCAACATTGCTTAAACATAAAATAAGAAAATAAAATCCACCATTTTATGCTTATATTTTCCTCAAGTTCTCATACCATCAAGTTTTTATGCCATCCTATCAAAATGTATGCAATGAATGTTCAAGTATCTAACTTGCCTGCAACTTGGTTCTAGCATGCTAAATACTGTAACTGTATATAAGCAAAGCAAATGTTGTGAAGGTCATAGATAAAATTGAGATTGGATGGTAGTCAATATCCACCATCAGGCATTAGTCTGTATACCTGCTGTACACAAGCATATATGCGCCCTGAGAAAGTACCTCGTCTAATTCAACACTAGAAACCTGGGAGAAGACAGAACTGCAGTTAGAGAAAAATGAGTCCATGTAGATTGAGCGTGACAATTGAGCTGTTTTCATTTGATGTAATAATGATGGGACATAGGATTCTGGCATAGCAATTTTCCAAAGCAGAAAATCATTTCTTACACTAGATTTAAATTAAAAAAAAAACCAAGTTTCACATTATGATTTTAAAAAGATAAGGCCACCAATCCTCACAAGCTGTAGATGGTAGATCTGTTTAGAAGTGCACACAGATTTTTTTTTTTTTTTTTTTTTGGGGGGGGCGGGGGGTTCCTACCTTGCAGTCATCAATTCTGTTCCAGTTTCCATGGAAATCCTTGGTGTAGCAGATGTAATGACCAAAAAATGATGCATTTAGCATATCCACATGGACAACAACTGCATAAAGCTTGTACACATCAGTGCCATCTCCTCCTTCACTCATGTAGGGGCTCAGATCTAACATCTCAGGAAAAGTTACCCTTTTGTTAAGTTTACCAAACCTCCCACTCTGAAAAGTTATGTCCACATGATTTCAGAAGTTATAAAATCCTCTAGAACTAGAATATAGCAAAATAATTGATTTTCACAGAAAAGGTAGTTTAGATTCAGAAAGGTAATACAGCAGCAGAGATATCCATAGCAAGTAAACAAATCGGACCTGGAATCTCTTTAAAGCGATTGTAAGAACATTTGGAGCTCGTTGAATGGTAAGACGCTTCCATGCCTTGACATAGTCATTGCACCTATACAAAGTTTAAAATTGTACCTTAAATCAGAACAGATGCAGACATCAAAAGATATTAGATGCAGACTTGTGATCCATTTTATTGGTAGCCTTGTTCTATTAGAACCTGCTGGGCTCCAATTATATTGACAAACTAGTATGAAAAAAAGATAAATTTCATGGCAAGGCATATTTCACTTTCAAATATTAAACCATCAGGGCATCATGCCAAACTAGTTGGAGCTGGCTGGACAAATCATCATTTTATTCTGTCTGATCTGCAGCCATATTTTAAGCAGATATTTAGAGACCACATACTTAGAACTAGAAGTAATTTTCATTCCACAAGTTCATGGAAGCCATATTTGGCCATTATTCAGTGAGGCAATTATATTGTTCATGTTAAATATGCTAGAGTAAAAATGAAAATTAAATAACCAATATGCACACATTTTTCCTCTTTAAGAGAATTTCCAAGTCCCGGACCAAGGAATGACTAGAGAAGGAAGAATTGGACAGTAAATAAAGCACCACTAGTCCATATTCAACATCTACCATCCATCTGCCTATCTCTTAGCCCAAAATGCAAGGGGAGAAAGATTTGCTGAAACCAACAAACCCCAGTCACCATCCAGGGAAAAAAATAAAACCAACTCAAGATTCATATCCCAAACTAGCTGGAGCAAGATACATGTATCTGCTTCCTCCAATCAGTTCTAAAGCATATTAATATTTCAATTTAAAATGCAACTACCTCCATCATAATTAAAATTGCTCATACAGTCATAGCAAGGGTGGAAGAATCCGAGAGGATTGAATTTCTAGTAGTTGCTTAAAATAAAAGGTTGAAGATTAAAAAATAAATATTAAAATTAAAGATTGTGCGCATAATGAAACAAAAGAGATGAAGAAATGGAATCAATAAAGTAAATGATTTAAGCTTTTGGGATTCAGAAATCACAGGATTAAGCAGCCATACCTGTCACATTTGTACATATTTTCTCCATGAAGCCACTCTTTGTCTGTGAATTGATCGAGGCATTCCTCCAAGGATGCAGCATCACCATGAATCTCAACAGTTAAATCCATCATGTTCTCAAACTGATTTGAAATCTTATTGCATTTTGTGCATATCACCTAACGAAGATAAAGCATGTCAGGACAGCATCCCAAACTAGAGACAGGACTCCTCTAATCAATTGAGAGATTATTTGGGGTTTGGGAACAGGTTTAATAAGGCTTTGGTGCATCATCCAGGGATTTTTTACGTTTCCAATAAGATTGGTAACATGGCATCCAGCACCAGATATCAGACTTCTCAGAAACAGCTCAGTCCAAGAGTCCATCAAATTCTTTTTTTTCCCTATTTGTAATGACTAATAACAGAGAAAAGGATGAGAAGCTCTGGATAATGGCATAAAAGTGGAATTCAATACAGTTAATGCATGCTGAGAAAAGAAGCTTTCACAAACAAGAACAAAATCAAACAGCTTCAGTATAACAGGATGCATGACCTGAGATTGGAGGCGACCCCCAAATATGTGTTGAATTATTGTAGTCTCTTGAGAGGCAGGTTCAACAGCCTTTTCTCCACCAAATTCATCAAGGCATACTGATTGCATAGTATCAATAGCAAGCCTACAGAAAAGACACGAAATGTTTATGGTATTGAACTGGGCATAGCATCAAAGACAACCAAAATTTCTTCTCTAGTCAATCACTTTCTTCAACTGATTCTTCTATTTTATTATATTTGGTGTGTGTTGTGTCTTTTCTTCTGATGGGGGATGTTTATCTCAGAATATGCAAACCAGACAAGGCCAGTAATAAGAACCTCATGAACTCATGAGCATCCTCCTGTCTTCCATAGCCAAGATTACCACCAATATTAGGTAACCGAGAAAGAATATTTATTGGTGAAAAGGGAAGCGTGCTTTGGCTTGCTCTTTCAACATGGGATTGGAATTCACAAAGAAAACACCAATCATTATGTCTACCTGAAACAAATATGAAAAGTTGTGAGGGAAGAATTGTCCAAACTACCACAAAAAAGCAGAACAAAAAGGCTACATAAAATTCCAATTTCTGAACTTACATTCTGTTTGATGACCTTTCTTCAACAAATATGCAACAAGTGGCCTTGTGTATGTGAGGCATTGTAGAACCACGTTGGCAAAGCAACTGTGAAGGAAAAAAAAAGAGGGGGGATAATTGAATAAAAAATGGCACATGCTCAAATGAAAAACATAACACAACTAGCAAATGTTTGTGTCTGCCCATGCATAGTTTATGCTCAAATGAACAAATAAAGGTGTACGGGGGTTGCAAACATTTACCTGTTTCCACAATTTAAGAGCCCACAGGGAGAGAATTCGGGCTTGTCTGAGTTGTAAAGTTTAATGAACTCATCATACGGGAAAAGAACCTGAGATTTAAGTGTGTTGAAGTTTTCACTATGCAGAACAAGAATTCACTAAATAATCTAAATGAACAACAAAATGAGAAAAGGTTAAAACATATACCTTTCCTGGCTTCTTTATAGGCTTAGAGTTAGAAACTCCATTGGCAGGAACAAGTGCAGCGTTAGAAAAGCTTCTACTCCCACCACCTGAAGGTTTAAAACCAAAGTTTGATCTTACTGTTTGTGAAGAATTTAATTTGAAATCCTTGCATTTTAACTTATGGCCAGCCTTCCAGTC
>Ga0325401_1006817_pt1 | contig 11070 bp, 11 predicted proteins | sample PopdelMetagenome_FD_205666 | JGI IMG/M metagenome (GOLD analysis project Ga0325401, IMG submission 205666) | Populus deltoides microbial communities from Bellville, Georgia, United States - Xylem-PdKOR-R2 | ecosystem: Host-associated > Plants > Phyllosphere > Stem > Wood/Secondary xylem | place...
CAGCTCTCCGACGCCTCCCCCGCCTGGGTGCCCGACTGGGTCGACGACCGGGTGTTCGTGCGGGCCTTCGACGGCGTGCAGCGTTTCCTGGCCGAGGTGGGTGCCGACCCCGAGCACGAGCTGCGCCGCTCCTACGACGCCCGGCTGCGGGCCTACGTGCAGGCGCTGCGCACCGACCCCGCGACCGCCGCCAAGGTCGAGGAGCTCAAGGCCGAGCTGCTCGACCACCCGGCCGTGCGCACCTGGTCGGCCGGGCTGTGGGGCACGGCGAAGAACGCGCTTCTCACGGCCGCCGACGACCCGGACTCCGCGCTGCGGGCCCGCGTCGCCGACCTCGTGCGCCGCGCCGCCGTGCTGCTGCGCGAGGACGAGACCGTGCGCGCCCAGGTGCAGAAGCAGACCCGGCGCGCGGCCCGGTGGGCCGTGCAGCGCTTCAGCGGGGACGCCGCCGAGCTGGTGAGCAGCACCGTGGCCCGGTGGGACACCGAGGAGACCAGCCGGCGCATCGAGCTGCAGGTCGGCCGCGACCTGCAGTGGATCCGGGTCAACGGCACCGTCGTCGGCGGCCTGGCCGGCCTGGTCATCTACTCCGTCGCCCAGCTCCTGGGCTGAGCCCCGGCCCCACCTGCTCAGCCCAGGGTGAAGCCGGCCCACTCGAAGCCGGGCGAGACCACGCAGCTGACCAGCACCTCGCCGTCCACCGGCGCCGCGCTCTGCCGCACCCCGGCCGGGACGAGGACCTGCGGCCGGGCGGCGTCCAGACGCACCCGTTCCTCCCCCACCTGCAGCGCGAGCGGGCCCGGGCCGTGCCAGAGCCACAGCTCGTCGGCGTCCACCGTGTGCGGCGCCGAGGACTCCCCCGCCGCCAGCAGGTACAGGATCGCGGTGGCCCGCGGGCGGCCGTCGTCGCCGGCCGGCCCGGTCCAGGTGCGCCGGAACCACCCGCCCTCGGGGTGCGCGGCCAGGTCCAGCCGCACGGCCGTCGTCGGTCGCTCGGTCATCGCCACCCACGCCGCCCGTCGCCGGGGTGGTCAGCCCGGGTCAGCTGCTGCCTCCCGCGCCGGGGGGCCACAGCTGACCCGTGGTGATCATGCAGCCGCCGCCGAGGTCAGCGCCGGCGGGCCGAGGCCGCCGCGTACAGCGCGATGCTCGCCGCGACGCTGACGTTGAGCGACTCGGTGTCCTTGGTCATCGGGATGCGCAGGACGACGTCGCACCGCTCGCGCACCAGCCGTGACAGCCCGGCTCCCTCGGCACCCACGACGAGGGCCAGCGGGTCGGCGAAGCCGGTGTACTCGTGCAGCTCCATGTCCGCGTCGTCGCCGGCCAGGCCCACGGTCTGCAGGCCGGCCTCCTGGTAGGAGGCCAGCGCCCGGGCCAGGTTGACCGCGCGGGCCACCCGGATGCGGGCCGCGGCACCGGCGGAGGTGCGCCACGCCGAGGCGGTCATGCCCACCGCCCGCCGCTGCGGGACGACCACGCCGTGCGCGTCGAAGGCCGCCGCGGACCGGACGACGGCGCCCAGGTTGCGCGGGTCGGTGATGCCGTCGAGCGCCACCACCAGCGGCGCGCGGTTGGCGTTGCGCGCGATGTCGAGCAGGTCGTCGGGGTGCGCGTAGTCGTAGGGCGGCACCATGAGCCCGATGCCCTGGTGCAGGGCGCCGTCGCTCATGCGGTCGAACTCGGCGCGGCCCACCTCCATGAGCGGCAGGCCGCGGTCGCCGGCCAGCTGGACCGACTCGGCGATCCGCTCGTCGGTGCCGCCGCGGCTGGTGTCGCCGGTGACGACGTACAGGGCCGTGGCCGGGATCCTGGCGCGCAGCGCCTCGACCACGGGGTTGCGACCCAGCAGGAGCTCGGGCTGCTCCTCGTTGCGGCGCTGCACACGGGCCCGGTTGTCGCGCCGGGCGGCCGCCTGCTTGGCCGCCTTGTACGCCGGGTGGTAGGGCCGGTCCTCGGCCTTGGGGGTGGCTCCGCGCCCGGCCAGGGAACGGCGGTTCTTGCCGCCGGTCCCGCTGGTCGCCGTCTTCTTCCCGGCGCCGGCCGATCGGCCGCGTCGCTGGCTGTTGCCCGCCATCAGCGGGTCACCTCTTCCTGTGGATCATCGTGCTGCTGCCGTGCGGCTCACCGGGAGAGCTCCCAGCGCGGGCCGGACGGGGTGTCCTCGACGACGACGCCGAGGGTGGTCAACTGGTCGCGGATGGCGTCGGCCGCCGCGTAGTCCTTGCGGGCCCGGGCGGCCGCGCGCTGGTCGAGGGCCAACCGCACGAGGCCGTCGGTGACCTCGGTGAGCCGGGTGCCCGAGCTGCCGTCGGCCCACTGCGGGTCGAGCGGGTCCAGCCCGAGCACGCCCAGCATGGCGCGCACCGCACCGAGCTCGGCAGCCACGGCCGCGTCGTCGCCGTCGGCGAGCGCCGAGTTGCCGGCGCGGGCGTGCTCGTGGGCCACCGCGACGGCGGCCGGCGTCCCGAGGTCGTCGTCGAGAGCCGCGGTGAACGCAGCCGGGAGCGTCCCGCCCTCGGTGACCCCGACCCGCTCGACCGCGCGGCGCACGAACGACTCCAGCCGCCGGTAGGCGGCGCCGGCCTCGGCGAGCGCGGCGTCGGTGAACTCGATGGTCGAGCGGTAGTGCGGGGCGACCAGGTAGTAGCGCAGCTCGACCGGCCGCACCCGGGTGACGACGTCGTCGACCAGGGCGGTGTTGCCCATCGACTTGCTCATCTTCTCCCCGCCGAGGGTGACCCAGCCGTTGTGCAGCCAGTACCGGGTGAAGGCGTCGCCGGCGGCGCGGGACTGGGCCTGCTCGTTCTCGTGGTGCGGGAAGCGCAGGTCGAGGCCGCCGCCGTGGATGTCGAACTGCTCGCCCAGGTACTTGTGCGCCATGGCCGAGCACTCGAGGTGCCAGCCCGGCCGGCCGCGGCCCCACGGGGTGTCCCAGGAGGCGGTGGCCGGGTCGGTGGGCTTGTGCGCCTTCCAGAGGGCGAAGTCGCGGGGGTCGCGCTTGAGGTCGTCGGTGTCGGAGTCGGCCGCCGGCTGGAGGTCCTCGACCTTCTGCCCGGTGAGCTCGCCGTACGACGGCCAGGACCGGACGTCGAAGTACACGTCGCCGCCGGCGACGTAGGCGTGCCCGCGCTCGACCAGCCGCTCGATCATCGCGACCATCTCGGGCACGTGGCCGGTGGCCCGCGGCTCGTAGGTGGGAGGCAGCGTGCCCAGGACCTCGTAGGCGCGGGTGCAGGCCAGCTCGTTGCGGTAGGCCCAGTCCCACCACTCGACGCCGTTCGCGGCGGCCTTGGCCAGGATCTTGTCGTCGATGTCGGTGACGTTGCGGACGAAGGCCACCTCGAGGCCGGCGTGGGTCAGCCACCGCCGCAGCACGTCGAAGGCCAGCGCGGCCCGCACGTGGCCGATGTGCGGCGGGCCCTGCACGGTCAGCCCGCACACGTACATCGAGACCTCGCCGGCGCGCAGGGGCACGAAGTCGCGCACGGCGTGCGCGGCCGTGTCGTACAGGCGGAGGCTCACTGCGCGGAGTCTACGGAGGTCGCGGGGGCACCCCGGACCACGAGCGCGGTGGCCACGGCCGCACGGCCCTCGCCGCGGCCGGTGAGGCCCAGACCGTCGGTGGTGGTGGCGGTCAGCCCGACCGGGGCGCCCAGCGCGGCCGACAGCACCCGCTCGGCCTCGGCCCGGCGCGGCCCGACCTTGGGGGTGTTGCCGATCAGCTGCACGGTGGCGTTGCCGACCACCCAGCCGGCGGCGGCGAGGGTCTCGCGCACGTGCACCAGGACGTCGGCCCCGCGGGCGCCGGCCCAGCGGGGGTCGTCGGTGCCCAGCAGACCGCCGATGTCGCCCAGGCCGGCGGCCGACAGCACGGCGTCGGTGAGGGCGTGGGCCACGACGTCGCCGTCGGAGTGCCCGGCGCAGCCGTCGACGCCGGGCCACTCGAGCCCGGCCAGCCAGCAGGTGCGGCCGGCCTCGACCGGGTGGACGTCGGTGCCGGTGCCGACCCGGGGCAGCGGCGGGGGCGCGCTCACCGGGCAGCCAGCCGGTGCTCGGCCTGCAGGAGGTCGTGCGGCACGGTGATCTTGGTGGCCAGCTCGTCGCCGGCGACGGTGTGCACGGCCACCCCCTGGGCGCGGACGACCGAGGCGTCGTCGGTGAAGGCCTGCTCGTCGGTCACCGCGGCGTACGCGGCGAGCAGGGTGGCGCGGTCGAACCCCTGCGGGGTCTGCACCCGGCGCAGCGCGGCCCGGGCGACCTCGGTGACCACGCGGTCGCCGTCGACCTCGACGGTGGTGTCGACCACCGGCAGTACCGGGACGACGGCGCGGGCGCCGCCGGCGAGGGCGGCCAGCACGCGGGAGACCACGTCGGCCGGGGTGAAGGGGCGGGCGGCGTCGTGCACCAGCACCGGCCCGGCGCCGTCGGCGCAGTGCGCCAGCGCGTTGCGCACCGACGCGGTGCGGGTGGCCCCGCCGGGCACGAGGGTGACCTGGGCGGGGAGAGCGGCCGCGAACGCGTCGCGGTGCTCGACCGGCACGGCCACGACGACCTCGGGCACCCCGGCGGCCAGCAGGCCGTCGACGGCGTGCGCCACCAGCGGGCGGCCGCCGACCTCGACCAGGGCCTTCGGCACCGGGAGGCCGCTGCGGACCGCGCCCAGACGCACTCCGCTCCCGGCCGCGACGACGATGGCCGTCGCGGGTCCGGGAGCGGGGTGGTGGTGCGGGGGGTTCGTGCTCAGCTGGCCAGGACCTCGTCGAGCAGGACCTCGGCCTTGTCCTCGTTGGTGCCCTCGGCGAGCGCGAGCTCGCTGACCAGGATCTGGCGGGCCTTGGAGAGCATGCGCTTCTCGCCGGCGGACAGGCCACGGTCCTTGTCGCGGCGCCACAGGTCGCGGACGACCTCGGCGACCTTGTTCACGTCACCGGAGGCCAGCTTCTCGAGGTTGGCCTTGTACCGGCGCGACCAGTTGGTCGGCTCCTCGGTGTGCGGGGCGCGCAGCACCTCGAAGACCTTGTCCAGGCCTTCCTGGCCCACGACGTCGCGGACGCCGACGATCTCGGCGTTGTCGGCCGGGACGCGTACGGTCAGGTCGCCCTGGGCGACCTTGAGCACGAGGTACGACTTCTCGACGCCCTTGATCGTGCGCTGCTCGATCGCCTCGATCAGTGCTGCGCCGTGGTGCGGGTAGACGACGGTCTCGCCGACGGTGAAGCCCATGTGTGTGTGACCCCTTTCGCTCTGCCCAGAATACCACGGGACGGGTCGCACCGGACTGGTTGGTCCTGCCAAACGTGCAGGTCAGGGGCTTGTCGCTGGTCAGGGTGGGGTTGACAGAGGGGTGGTCGGTGTGCCTGAGGACGACGAGGACGGCCCCCCGGGGGCGTGGCGGACGGTGTCGGCGATGGCCCTGGCGACCCATCTCGGGCCCACCGTGGCGGTCACCGCGGTGGCCGCCCTGCTGGCCGTGGCCGCCGACGTCGGGGCCGCCCGCACGGTGCTGGTCACCGTGGCGGTGCTCGCCGGCCAGGCCTCGATCGGCTGGAGCAACGACTGGCTCGACGCCGACCGCGACGCCGCCGTCGCCCGCGCCGACAAGCCCACCGTGCAGGGCCTGGTCACCCCGGCGCGGCTGCGCGCCGCGGCCCTGACCGCCGTGGCGGTCGCCGTCGTGGCCTCCCTCGCCCTGGGCGCCGCCCCCGGTGTGCTGCTGCTCGGCGTGGTCGCCGGCGGGTGGGCCTACAACGCCGGCCTCAAGCGGACGGCGGCCTCGCTGCTGCCCTACCTGGTCGCCTTCGGCCTGCTCCCGGCCGGCGTGGTCGCCGCCGCCCCCGGCACCCCCGTCGCCCCGTGGTGGCTGGTCGCCGCGGGGGCGCTGCTGGGCGGGGCCGCGCACCTGGCCAACGTCGCCCCCGACCTGGAGGACGACGCCGCCACCGGCGTGCGGGGGATCCCCCACCGCCTCGGCGCCACCGTCTCGGCCCTGGTCGCCGCGGGGCTGCTGGGGGCGGCGTCGCTGGTGCTGGTGCTCGGCCCGGCCGGCCCGCCGGGCGTCGTGGGCTGGGTGGCGCTGGTGGTCGCCGTCCCCGCGCTGGCCGTCGCCGCACTGGCCGGCACCGAGCGGTTCCGGGCCGCCGCCTTCCCCGCGGTGATGCTGCTGACCGTCGTCGACGTCGTCCTTCTGCTGGTCGGGGGCTCGGCCCTTCAGTAGGGGTCGGTGCCGCGGTCGCGCTCCTGCTCGACGACGGCCTCGAGGTCCTTGAGCCGGTTCAGCCCCGCCAGCGGCTGGGCCATGCGGCGGTTGCCGCGCAGCACCGGCTCGACCCGGTCCAGGAAGCCCCAGTAGCCGGCGGTGAACGGGCAGGCGTCCTCCCCCAGCCGCTTCTTGGGGTCGTACCGGCAGCCGCCGCAGTAGTCGCTCATGCGGTCGATGTAGGCCCCGCCCGAGGCGTAGGGCTTGGTGGCCAGCACCCCGCCGTCGGCGTGCTGGCTCATGCCCACCACGTTGGGCACCATCACCCAGTCGTAGCCGTCGACGAACGTGCGGTGGAACCAGTCGGTCATGGCCGCCGGGTCGATCCCGCGCTGCAGCGCGTAGTTGCCCAGCACCATCAGCCGCGGGATGTGGTGCACCCAGCCGCGGTCGCGCAGGTCGCCCACCACCCCGGACAGGCAGGCGGCGTCGAGGTCGGTGGTGTCCAGCTCGGCCAGCCAGGTGGGGACGGCGGCGCGCGCGTCGAGGGCGTTGCGGTCGCGGTAGTCGCGGCCCAGGTGCCAGTAGAGGTGCCAGATGTAGTCGCGCCACCCCATGACCTGGCGCACGAACCCCTCGACCGAGTTCAGCGGCAGGTCGTGCTCCCGGTACGACTCCTCGGCCCGGTGCACGACCTCGGTCGGGTCGACCAGGCCCAGGTTCATCGGCGCCGACAGCATCGAGTGGGCCAGCCACGGCTCCCCGGCGAGCATGGCGTCCTCGTGCGGGCCGAAGGCGGCCAGCCGGTGGTCCAGGAAGTCGCGCAGCCGGTGCAGGGTCTCGCGCCGGGTGGCCGGGAACAGCCGGGGGCCGTCGTCCCCGACGAAGGAGACGTCGCCGTCGCGCTCCCAGCGGTCGAGGTCGGCGCGCACCTCCTCGTCGATCCCGTCCTCGGTCGGCAGCCACGGCGCCGGGGCCGGCGACCGGCCGTCGCGCGGCGGGGGTTCGCGGTTGTCGTGGTCGAAGTTGTACTTCCCGCCGGTGGGGTCACCGCCGTCCATCAGGACGTCGTGGTGCTGCCGCGCCGCCCGGTAGAAGTCGTCCATGAGCAGCCGCTTGGCGCCCCGCTCGGTGCCGCGCCCGGTGGCCCAGCGGCGGAAGGTCTGCTCGTCGGTGACGAACCCCCGGGAGGCGAGCACCTGCACGCCCTCGCGGCCCAGCACGAAGTCGCGGGCCGCCCACGTGGTCGGCGCGCAGACGCTCAGCGGCTCGCCGACCTGGTCCAGCGCCTCGGCGTAGGTGCCGGTCTGCAGGAAGCGGGCGCGGTCGCCCAGCTCCGCGGCCCGGTGCCGCAGCGCCGAGAGCACCAGGTGGGCCTTCTGCCGGTGGAACCGGCGCCGCCGGAACACCGACCGGGCCTCGACGAGCAGCACCTCCTGCTGCGGGTCGTCGAGGAAGTGCGGGCCGAGCTGGTCGGCGAAGCACCACCGCCGCGTGCCCGGTGCGCGGGCCGGGAAGTCGGCCAGCGCGGGGTCGTCGTGAGCCACACCCGTCACCTCCACGCGCGCATCGTGGGGTGACCGTTACGCTCAGCGCGACTCGAGTCGACGATGCCCGGTGCCCCCGGTGCCCCAGGAGGTCCCCCGCCGTGAACCGCGTTGTGCGCGCCGCCACGATCGGTGTGCTGGTGCTGTCCCCGGTGGTCCTGTCCGCCTGCAGCGCCGGCCAGATCGCCCAGACCGCCACCCAGGACCGCGACATCCGCGGCGGCCAGGGCGACGTCGGCGACATCCACCTGCGCGCGGCCACGACCGCCTACCCCGAGAGCGGCTTCTACGAGGAGGGCGGCGACGCACTCCTGGAGGTCGCGATCGGCAACTCCGGCGACGCCGACGACGAGCTGGTCGACATCTCCGGGCCCGGCTTCGAGTCCTACACGGTGGCCCTGCCCCTCGGGGCCGAGGACATCGAGTTCACCGACAGCGGCTTCGACGTCCCCGCCGGGCAGAACGTCTACGTCGGCAGCGGTGGCCCGATCGTCGTGCTGGAGGACCTCTCCAGCACGATCACCCCGGCCCAGGCGCTCGAGGTCACGTTCACCTTCCGCGACGCCGGCGAGGTCACCGTGCCGGTGCTCGTCGGCACGCCCTCCGAGGACCTCCCGCGCGGCGAGGGCTTCGACTTCCACGAGGGCGAGGAGTAACCGCGCCCAGCGGTCCCTCCCCGGTTCTGTCGTACCCCGGCGGCACCATGCACACGTGCCACCCACCGTCGTGAAGTCCCGCCCCGCCCACCGCTGCAGCGAGTGCGGGTTCGCCGCCACCCGCTGGATGGGTCGCTGCCCCGAGTGCCAGGCCTGGGGCACGCTCACCGAGGTGGGCGGCGGGGCCTCCGGCGGGCTGCGCGCGGTCTCCCCCGGCCCGGTCACCGGCCGCGCCCGGCCGATCGCCCAGGTCGAGCTGTCGGGCTCGCAGGCCGTGCCCACGGGCATCGGCGAGTTCGACCGGGTGCTCGGCGGCGGGCTGGTCCCCGGGGCGGTGCTCCTGGTGGCCGGCGAGCCCGGGGTGGGCAAGTCCACCCTGCTGCTCGAGGTCGCCCACCGCGTCGCCGAGTCCCACGGACCCTCCCTGGTCGTCTCCGGCGAGGAGTCGGCCGCCCAGGTGCGGCTGCGGGCCGAGCGCATCGGCGCGCTGCACCCGCACCTGTTCCTGGCCGCCGAGACCGAGCTGTCGGCCGTGCTCTCCCACGTCGAGGAGGTCAACCCCTCGCTGCTGGTGCTCGACAGCGTGCAGACCGTCCGCTCCCCCGCCGTCGACGGCACCGACGGCGGCGCCACCCAGGTGCGGGCGGTGGCCAGTGCGCTCACCGGCATCGCCAAGTCCCGGGGCATGACCGTGATCCTGGTCGGCCACGTCACCAAGGACGGCGCCATCGCCGGGCCGCGCGCGCTCGAGCACCTGGTCGACGTGGTGATCAGCTTCGACGGCGAACGGCACTCCACCCTGCGCATGGTGCGGGCCACGAAGAACCGCTTCGGCCCCGCCGACGAGATCGGCTGCTTCGAGATCGGCGACGGCGGGGTCGTCGGCGTGCCCGACCCCTCGCACCTGTTCGTGTCCAAGCGGTCGGTGCCGGTGGCCGGCAGCAGCGTCACCGTCACCATGGAGGGCAGCCGCCCGCTGCTGGCCGAGGTGCAGTCGCTGGTGGCGCAGAACGCCGGCGGCGGGTCGCCGCGGCGCGCGGTCAGCGGGCTCGACCCGCAGCGGCTGGCCATGATCAACGCGGTGGTCGAGCGGCGCGGCGGGGTGCCGCTGGCCACCGCCGACGTCTTCGCCGCCTCGGTCGGCGGGGTGCGCATCCTGGAGCCCGCAGCCGACATGGCCATCGCCCTGGCCATCGCCTCGGCGGCCAAGGACAAGGCACTGCCGGTGGGCATGGTCGCCTTCGGCGAGGTGAGCCTGTCCGGGGAGGTCCGCCGGGTGGGCGGCATCGGGCGCAGGCTGGCCGAGGCGGCCCGGCAGGGCTACACCCTGGCCGTCGTCCCGCCCGACCCCGGCCCCGTGCCCCGCGGGTTGCGGGTGGTCGAGATCCCCGACCTCGGCTCGGTCCTGAGCAGGCTGTTCTGAGCCCGACGCGGAGGTCACCGGGAGGTCACGGGCCGACCGCGGCCACGGCCGCCGTCGGCCCCGTCACCTAGACTGCGGCTCGCGCCACCTCACCGTCCGCGCCCCACCCCAGACACCAGGAGCGACCGTGCCGTCCGTGGATCCCGACGTCGCCCTGCGCGAGCTGCTGGGGCGCATCGCCCCCGGCACCGCGCTCCGCGACGGGCTGGAGCGGATCCTGGCCGGCCGCACCGGTGCCCTCATCGTGCTGGGCTACGACCGGGTGGTCGAGTCCCAGTGCACCGGTGGGTTCGCCCTCGACGTCGCCCTGTCGGCCACCCGCCTGCGCGAGCTGGCCAAGATGGACGGCGCCGTCATCGTCTCCGCCGACGGCAGCCGCATCGTGCGCGCCGGCGTGCACCTGATGCCCGACCCGACCATCCCCACCGAGGAGTCGGGCACCCGGCACCGCACCGCCGAGCGGGTGGCCCTGCAGACCGGTTTCCCGGTCATCTCGGTCAGCCAGTCGATGCACATCATCTCGGTGTACGTGGCCGGCCGCCGGTACACCCTCGAGCACCCCACCACGATCCTGGCCCGCGCCAACCAGGCCCTCGCCGCCCTCGAGCGCTACAAGCTGCGCCTCGACGAGGTCGCCAGCACCCTGTCCGCGCTCGAGATCGAGGACCTGGTCACCGTCCGCGACGCGATGAGCGTCAGCCAGCGGCTGGAGATGGTGCGCCGCATCGCCGACGAGATCGAGGGCTTCGTCGTCGAGCTGGGCACCGACGGCCGCCTGCTGGCCCTGCAGCTCGACGAGATGCTCGCCGGCGTCGAGGAGGACCGGGGCCTGCTGGTGCGCGACTACCTGCCCGCCGACGGCCGCCGCACCCCGGTGGGCGAGCAGGTGCTCACCGACCTGCGCGCGCTCAGCGCCACCGAGCTGCTCGACCTCTCCGCCGTCGCCCGCTGCTACGGGCTGCCCACGTCCCCCGACGCGCTCGACTCCCCCGTGAGCCCGCGCGGGTACCGCCTGCTGGCCCGGGTGCCCCGGCTGCCCGCCGGCATCATCGACCGCCTGGTCACCCACTTCGGCGGGCTGCAGAAGCTGCTGGCCGCCACCATCGAGGACCTGCTCAGCGTCGACGGCGTCGGCGAGGCCCGGGCCCGGGGCATCCGCGAGGGCCTGTCCCGGCTGGCCGAGACCTCGATCCTGGACCGCTACTCCTGACTCAGCCCAGGGTGAGCGGCGTCGGGGTGCCGGTC
>Ga0325401_1006819_pt1 | contig 11069 bp, 9 predicted proteins | sample PopdelMetagenome_FD_205666 | JGI IMG/M metagenome (GOLD analysis project Ga0325401, IMG submission 205666) | Populus deltoides microbial communities from Bellville, Georgia, United States - Xylem-PdKOR-R2 | ecosystem: Host-associated > Plants > Phyllosphere > Stem > Wood/Secondary xylem | place...
AAAAACCTAAGGTGGGGATAGTTTAATGTGTATAATGAAAAACAAATGATAGTTTACTTAGAGAGAATTCAATGAATTGAAAATTTAATATAGATTAAAAATGCATTAAAAATACAGGGTGTTACACAACTCATTTTCACCTTAAAAACACCTCTAAATTAAAACACTATAAAAGTCTCCCTAAACCACCTATAAACCTCAAAGCATCCTAAAAGCATCTAAAAAACAAATCAATCTAAAAGAATCAAACTTTTTAAGGGATAATCCATGAAAAAAATAGTTACCATTAAACTCTTCTAATCAAATATAATCCTTTTAACACCAAAAACAGCCAGTCTTATCATCGAAAAGTGAGCAAATCAATATTTTTTTTCTCTCCTCGTCATTTCAGACGACTTCTTTTTTCTTTATCAAAGTTATAAACCGAAAATAAACAAAATAAATTTTTAAACTAAAATAAAAACTATAGTTATTTTGGATTAGGCAGGAGTTTTCTCTTCATGTTTTATCTCAATTCTTTATCTTTTAATTTGGTATGTTTATCATAATTTCAAGTTTAATTTCATCTAATTATGCCAGAGAAAGATTCAATTGAAAGGGGTAAAAAAAAAGGTATGAACAATGAAGCTCATACAATTTTGAAACGTCAATGGTGTGAACAGTTGACCTACATATGAACTGGACTAATAAAATGATTTTGAAACGTCAAATGCTCCCGTCTATATCCAAGGACTTTGAGACAAAAAAATAAAATATAGTCCAACAAGTGGTTGTCGAGATTATGTTAAAAGAAATTCAATTTTTAAAGCTCCTCTATAGCCCATGACTTGAGTATTAATTTCTTCTGTCCACTAGCGGTGCATCCTTTTGAAGTTGAAAAAAACAGACGAAGAAGAAAACAAAAAAGGTCACTCCACATTCTCTTTATGCAATGGGAAAAATTACAAATTCAGACAGCATGGGTCTACATGCAGGGTTGGGATGCAAATTGACAACGCAGACTCCACTTGAGAGAAGGTTTCCGTGTCCGCCCATGATGTACAGCCCTTCGATAGTTCGATCTTGAAGTTGATACTTCGGTGACGTAGCAAACTACAAAGTGTTTTTTTGTTTCAAAAATAGCACGATGACTAAGATATATAACACAGCTTAAAATTTATTTTTTAAAATAGAATTTCGTGAGTATGCATAGGTAGCTCATGTGTAGACTAGCAAATTTCAAATGATTTACCTAATTTATTTATTTTTGTTGGCGACATGCTATACACTCATGCCAACAAGTTTAAATTTTGTTGTGTTAGGTACGAGTTATATATATATGTCAGTAAATGAGTATATCATTTGAAATGTGACTCATACTATCAAATCTAAATTTGATTTTATTTAGTATTTATGAATTTATCTTATTCGGATATTTCTAATAATTTTAAAAATGTCGTAATCTGAGCTCTAGTATGTATTTGATTTCCAATTTTTCTTTCTTTTCTTTCCTTTTCTTGTTCTCTCTTTCCTATCCTCCCTTTTCTTTTGTGTCCAGCCATTTGATTGTTCTGTGTTTCTTTCGTAGCCATTAGATCTTTCATAAAACAAGGAGGTTGATTTTGGGATGTGGGAATCATTTTGCATGGGAATCATGCATGGATCTCCGGAAAAATAAAATGAATTGGACGGGTCATGCAGGTTGCACTTGCGTGTCTAGATGGATCGCGGAGGTGAGACTTGCTTGTCTCGTGCTATTTTGAAAAAATAAGTTTTCAAGCTATGCTAATTTAGAGACATTTTTTTTTTCATCAACTGTGCTATTTTTGTAAGAACTTGCAAACGACATGCAGTGGCCTGGCAAGTGGGCAAAGTCAATCAAATAACAGATCAACATTTCTTTCGTTTTTATACCAGTCATTATCGGTATAATGGACCATAAAAAATAAAAATACATGGAGGAGAAAACTGGAGACCGACGAGGTGTATGGGGTCCTCTACTCCAGTTCTACGGGGTTCTCGCAAAGGACGGGTTCGTCTGGTGCAGGAGTTTGGTGAGCGGTAGTTGAACCAGTGTTCTTACCCCCACGTGGTTGTCCTTTCCTTCTGCCACTTGTCATGCAAGTTTGATACTTTTCCTGTCTTTAGACTTCCTCCATGCGTCGTGTTTGGTGCTGATGGGAATGGGGCATGGGATGATGATGATGATGATATGCCTATTGTTGGTTTCGTAGACTTCATTTACTATTTGGTTGGAGAAAAGAGGGTGAGGAAAGGGAGAGAGAAAGGGATGGCTTTTCCTGGAACTGCAAAGAAAATTGCATACAGCACACGTCATTGCTTCCGCTTATACACGGAATATCAGTAACTCAGGAAAAAGGCACTATGAGCTCAATCCCTATACGGCGACGGGATTGGAAGGGAGACTTTATGATCAAAAAAGTAGCGTTTACCGATCAGTTTGTTTTTAGACGATCAGTTTGTTTTTAGATATCGGATCGTTTTTCTAAGAGGTTCTTGACTTCTTTCGTCTTGACTCAATGTGTCTTGCCAAGGACATTGGGTCATTGTGTGTATGGGGGGGGGGGGGGATTTTCCCCATTCTTTACCCCCATCAAGATATCCTCTTTTTCGTCAAACAAGGATTGATTAAATCGAAAAAAAATATTTAGGGTGTGAAACGACAATAAAATGCAATTATATGCAATGGACTGTCTAGTTTCTATAGAAGCCATCACTAAAATACCACTTAAGACTAGGCTAGAAAAATATATAGTAAATTCGATTCTCTCTCTTGACCCCCCCTACTAAGAAGGATATTTACTTTCTAAAATATCCCATATACATAGATGAGAATGAGAAAGAGGGTCAAATTTATCCTGATAGGAGCAAGAGTAACCATACAAATTATAATGCTACAGTTGCAAATATAGTAAGCAAGATCATTCGAGAAGAAAGGGGAGATGTGTAAAAATGAAATGCAGAAAGACAACGAGACGTGTAAAAATGAGATGCAGCGGGTATACAAATTTATCATACATTCGTTTACATGTCTATCCTATTTATCACAAGACCTGTCCATTTACAAATTTATACAAATTTCTTTTTGGACTTGCGGATTTTCAGATGGCAGGGCTGCGGTAAAAGCAGATCTTGATAGATTACCATAGCATGAGGAGTGGGCTCACAAACAATCCTGTAGTTCCATGCTAGAGAGGACTCAAGCCCAGACTGCTTTTTCATCAGCTGGCTTGTGAAAAACATTCTGAGAGAAACTTGATAGTGGGAAACAGGATGATATTGACAAAGAAGCATTTATAATGCGATATCTACCAGATCATTTTTATATTTGTTCTCAAGTAAACAACTGTATGGGGTTCAAAAACCCTTTTGGGACAAGGTTTGGAAAAGACCCCCTCTGCACTATACACTTTGAGGACTTCCCGGAAAGGAATTTGAAAAAATGGTGACGGCCGATCTATTTTAAAACAAAGCCAACTACAAGAGTACAAGATTACATACAGCCCCCCTCCTTCCCAACTCTTATTTACCCCTTTTAACTTAATACCTCGTCATGAAATGCTTAGTCTGTTCTTTCGCTTACTGATCTTCTAAAGGATACCCCGGATTTTACATCATTTAAAGGGTTAAGTGATCCTAATTTTGTCGACACCTTATACCTACAACTATTACTACTTGCTAACTTTCTACATTGTTTAGTCGTGTCAGGATGCATCTTACCTTCCAGATCCACCAGCTTCCTCCCCCCGCTTGGTATCCTGTCCGAAAGATCAGGACCCCCAATCCTTGAATATGCATGCGAATCATTCTGGTTCTTATCAACATGGGGTGAATACCTTGAGTACAAAGGGGAGGAAGATGAAGAAGTGTCTGAATCAGATGTGTTCCTCCAAGAGTTCCAACTTCCAAAAATGTAATCAGAAAGGTCATCAGTACTTGTAGAATCATGGGTGCTGTCAGTACTGCAGGAAGCTTCATCAGAATTGCCACTGGTAAAAGAGAAATTGTCACTTGATGAGTCCTCTTCTGAAATCCTCAGAAGCCGGTGGAGCTTCAAATAGAAAGATTCAACATTGGCCAAATTGTCCGAAGGAATTGAATCCGGATGCGATTGGACAACACTGGATTGCATAGACATGGATCTTGAATTCAATGCAGTGTTTGTTGCCTTGATTTTGGAGGGACTGCATTTATTTTTTGGATCAGAAGATATTATTCTGCTCCTTATCAGTCTTGGGGCCCTCGGTGAGCACCTGCAAAAATTTAATTGAGTCAAACACTACAACAAAGAACATGAAGAAATTTCAACCTTCATAGAACTAATCTCCAGAGATCCATCACCTTGCATAAAGAAGCATGTAAGCGCCTTTTGATAAAACCCTTTCAAGTTCCACAGCTGTAACCTAGCCAATAATTGTCAATACCATGATCAAAAACTCACAGCTCGTGCACAAACACACAAGCATATGTTCTATCCATTAAAAAAAATATTGATGTATTGCAGAAAGGCGTTGACACTGAAACAGTGCACCGGGAGACCCTAAGAAGAAATTGGGACACAGATACCAATAGGTCTAACAATGAAAAGACTTTCAGACCCAAAACAAACCATAGCCTTCAAAGATACTGCTATAATGAAAACAAATTTTGATTCTTTATAGTTTGCTACCTCACAGACATAGGCTAAACATAGGTTTGTCTCCAATAATCAAGGTTTGACTTCTTCATAGAGATAAACAATATAAACAACACACAGGCTTGGCCATCTAAATAAAAGACTTAATCAGATGATAATCCCAAATGCAACAGAAAATGTCAAAGGTTCCTTGACTAAAGCACAAAGCAACAGAACCCAAACTTTTCTTGTAACCAATGGCTGATAATTAAAAATAAATTCTTTTAGTTTATATAAGAGATGGAGATGTCAGGGCGATGTCAATATACCCAGGACCAAAGTGAAGAGATTGCCACAACTAGAAGTTAATCAAGTACAACTAGTAGGAGAAAAACACATCAAATGACCAAATAAACTTGCTTCGCAAATTAAGATAGAGAACATACTGTGCTGTCATCAATTTTGAACCACTTGTTCTGGATGTTTTTGACATAGCAGACGTAGTGACCAGAAAATGCAGCATTCATAACATCCAAGTGAACAATCACTCCATAAAGCCTATATATGGGTGATTTATCACTAGCTCCACTCATATACGGTGCTAAGTCCAGGATCTCTGGGAACCGAATAGATTTATTGAGCTTTCCAAATTTACCTGACTGTAAAATCAAGCACATTAAGAAAAGAAATAAGAATTTGCCTATAACACTGGATAAAAAAATACCATCTTTGATCTCCAGATCTACCTGAAAGCGCTTCAATGCAATTGTAAGGACATTAGGAGCCTCCAATATTGTCAACTTTTTCTTTGCCTTCTCATAAGATCTGCATCTGAACAGAATGATGGTGGTAAACAAACTCTGAATGCTCAAAGCCAACAACTCCAACAAAAGAGAAGATTTGATATAAACTAGAATTAATAGAAAAGTCAGATCTTGATATGTCCTTGGAAGTAAAAACTGGCAGAGCAATCATCAAAATGCTGTACAGGCAGCATAACACAAAGCAACACAACTGCAGTATGTTTTCAGTTACAAACTGTTTGGTCCAAATGTCAAACAACTCAAATATAAAATCAATATTAAACTATTTAAGGTTTAAATCAGTTTGCAATGTCTCACTGCAGTATAGAAATTGGTAAAAATAAATCACCAAAAGAATAAACACATTTGAAACAATACTCTCAAGAGCTTTATCAGAAAAGGAAATTGACGAACCTGCCACAATGGTACTTGTTGTCCCCATCCAGATTCTCGGTACCCGTGAATCGTCTAAGTGCATCTTCAAGCTTCCCTATATCCCCCTCTATTTCAACAGTAAGATCCATCATTCTTTCCTGCCACTCTGACTTGTAATGGCACTTCATGCATTTAATCTGCAAACAGTAGCAAATTTGTATGCATAATCTAAATTATTGAACCTTTCTCAAAACAGCACCTAGATGCTAATGAGAGTTAGGGGAAAAGAAAAGGAAATAAAAAAAGAAACGATTTGCATTAAATCTTTTGAGTGTCATTTAACTCCAAAAGATATTACCTTTGAGCGAAGGTAGCCTCCAAATGTAAGGCCTATGAGAGTGGCTTCTTCTTCAATGGAGTCTACTGCATTCACCCCAGCTTCCTTAAGGCAAACAGATTGCATTGCATCAATTGCATACCTGTTTGTTTTCATGTATTCTCTATCAAGAAATTCTCCAAAAGCTGAAATCATAAAAACATGCAAGTTGCTATTTCATTGGTCACAGAGCAAAGAAACCAGCTCACCTCAGGAATTCATGTGCATCTTCTTCTCTTCCATTACCAAGCTGACTCCCAATATTTTGTAATTGGGATAGTATGCCAATGGGAGAAAGCGGAGATTTCCCTTCCTTTGCCTTTAAAATTACTTTTTCAAACTCACAAGAGAAGCACCGTTCTTTATTTACACCTGATATGGAAAAGAATGGCCTTAGCTAATATTGAAAAAGTTGCAAATCATGTTATTCAAAAATGAATGCTGAATCTAATAAGTTGACCGTGATGAGAAATATACAGGCTTTAGAGTGGAGCCCTTGCACAAAATAAGAAGTCAAAGGAGGAGTAAATGCCAAGCATTGTAGAACAGCATTAGCATAGCAGCTGCAAAAATGGAACACGGGATATGTTATCAACAACTTGGGGTAGTTTATGTAATGCTGACATAAAAAGTAGAGAAGATGCAACCAGATAGTCACTAGCATAATTAACATTAAGACAACTGCATGTGGTATTAATATTGCAAAATAAAGGATAAAGAAGCCATTTTAATTACAAGTGATTGTGAAAATACACCATTTTGTTACTTCAATCTGCTTTCCCTACAAAAGAAACATGTCATGTACCTGTTTCCACAATTGATAAGGCCACATGGTCGCATTTCCACCTTATTCGAAGTGTATAACTTCACAAATAAATCATATGGGAAAAGGCCCTGAAAAGCCAAAAACGAACTCATGGAAATTTATTGCATCTTGAGAAAAAAAAAATTGTTAGAGATGTAAACAAAATCAATTTATAACCCGAACCTTATTAATATATCTCCCACATTTAGGTCCTCTGAATTGGTCAACAACTTTCCACACTGATGACTTCAATCCATTAATAGAACTTGGAGAATAGCTAGAAATTTGAGAGGTAGCAGCAGCACCTGGTTCAACATTTTCAACTTTTCCTCCAAGTTTCACACTTGAAACTGAATGCCCACCGACACTAGAATTCAAATGGGTTTGAGAAGCACTAGATGATAATCTGTACTTAGATAGATGTGAAGTATCAACAATGTCATCAACAACAACATTTGACCTTTCAGATCTCAAAGCTTGAGATCTGCATGCTTTTGAAGCACTTAGATCTAATTTAACTCCTCCGGAACTGAAAGAACCATGTGCATAAGGAGAGGACGATGATACAGATTTACTCTCAATGGAAACATTTGAACCTCCACCAGAGTTATTATCAACAAGATTGGACCTTTCAAAACTTATGGTTGGGGATCTCTTGACTTTTAGAGCATCAAAGCCATTCTTTTCTGGTGAAACTGCTCCATCAGCAGGCCTACTGACTCCAGGAACAGAAGGGGGTGCATCATCCGATATGATGTTCACCTTTGAGCTTTTTGCATGCGAGATGAGAGCATCACTTCCAGATAGACTGGACTTGAAAAGTAGGGATGGTTTGTCATTAGATGACTTGCTGTTACCAGGGCCATTGAAATTTGACAGAGCAGATCCATCCCCAGCATCACTGCTGGGCCCAACAGAATCCAGAGTTCTCCACCAGAAACCAGAAGAAACTTTTGCTGGTTTTGTGATTGTTTCATCATTCCCGGCACTGATGCTATGGCTTGAAGAACTAGATGAGCATTGACTCTCCCTGTCATTGCCATGAGGTTTACTCTGATTTGATTTACTCAATTTATTAAAACTATCTATAGAATCAACCAAAGAAGCAAACTTTGGAGATGATGGTTTGGTCGTAGCCACCTCGTTCACACTGGACTCCAGCGTATCAGGGGCAATATCAGCCGGTGTTTGCCTGTCCGATCCCTCTGTTTCATTTGAACTAATGCTCTCACTTACAGAAACACTGTCAGATGATTCCCCATTTGAATGAGCAGAGAATCCAGAAAATGAAGAGCCCGTAGGAGTGGAAAATCCAGAAAATGAGGTGCCTGGTGATTCAGAAATAGAATCGGCTCCCTCTGTGTCTAAAACAGAATCAACTATAATATCATCATCCTTTAAGAGTGAAACTCCAGGAGAGTAACTGGAATCAGACACCACAGGTTCCACGGAGAATGTTTCAATTGGTCTTTTCTCATATCTGCCATCATAAATATCATGTTGGTCTTGCTTTGCCGCCCTCTGGCCAGGATTGCCTCCATCATCATTAATGTGGTATGTGGTGGGAGGAGGACGACATACTTCCTTGTGACCTTGTCGCCAGTGGATAATTTGACACTTACCAGAACTGAAACAAACCAATTTGCGACATAAATATACAATTAGAAAGATCCGAAGCGTACTTAAGGAAGGTGTCAAAGGAAAACAACAAAAACTGTTATCACCAATTAAAAAGGCAATCTTATAGATTGTAGAGAAGAACACATCACCAGTTGGCTAAACCTTGTTAGGTCCTCATAAAACATGTTTCGACAAAAGTTAGCGAACTAAATCATACTAAATTGCAGGATACTCCCGATTATGCAGAGCAACTTTTTTACAACTACATAACAGAATAATAGTGGATTTATGACACTCCTGATTATGTAAAACAATCTTTGTAAAATTACATAACAGAATAATAGCAGAACTAAACACTATATACTTCAAACAAGTATTTCATCCTAATCCATGTATACTACCAATTTGCAATATTTGAAGATTGTAAATGTAATTTACATTAACATTTCCCACTAATGCCTTCACACAATTGAGAGCACATGGATGTCACACAATTGAGAGCACATGGATGTCGCGAACTGCTGACATTCAATTTAAAAATCAAAAGTTATATATTGAATTTAATTTCATATGATGATAAACATTAGATTGCAGTTTTCCAGTAGTGACTTATATATGTATAAAACCAGTTGTACAGATCCTGATCTATAAGATACAGATCTCTAAAAATTCATTCAAGGATTGACACGCACCACACTGTCTTCTTAACAAGCTAAAATGTTTTCAGTTAGTAATACAAGTTTTCTCCTTAGTTTCATATGCACTTAACAACGCTATCATATGAATGAATGGTTCATATAACCCACGCAAAACAAGAAACTAGCTAGCTCACATCTAGCATCTAACGAACGAAGAAGATCTATGATTTAGTTTAGTGAGTCAGAAATCCCTCCACACAGATTAAACCTCTATTTCGGAATTCCCTTCAACAATTAGCACCTAATTCCACAGTTTTTCCCCCTTCCCTGTTTAACTGGAACAATGTGAAGCAAAGAATCAGATTCTTCTAAAAGTATACTGTTAAAACAGCTTCGCTTCCGTAACATTACCCAATTATTATCAACAATCAACTCCAGTTCACTTCATCACAAAAAAACAGCAACAAAAGACATCAAATTTCACCGGAAACGAACCCAAATTCAACGCATTAAGGACTAAAACCCCAGATTAAAATCAAGCATTGACGCAGAATTAACATACCAATATCTAACAGCTTTACAGCGGGCACACCGTGTCGTTCTCGGGCAAAAACAAACAACACACTGGTAATTATTTTTTGAAACCGGAACGGTGCCGTACGAAACCGTGGCCTCAAACTCGGCCCTGGCGGCTTCCTCTGCCGCTAAAACCATCAACCTCTTGATCTCCTCCTTTCTCGCAACCACTCCCCGCCATTTACACCTAATTACAAACCAACCCACCGGAATAACCACTACACAGAAAACAAGGACCACTAGGCTCGAAAACCCTAGATCCCCCTCGACATGCATTTATGAAAATGAGCAGCATCCACCAAATTTCACGATCTTTAACCTCCTTATCTTGTACATGGATGGAGGTGCTGTCCTCGTTGACGATTTTGCATCGGTTGATTGCTAGATCGAAGCCACTGATAAAAAAACCGACGGTGAGGGTTAAAAGAGGGTTTGTTGAGCAAAAAATAACTTGACTGGGTTTTTCGATGTCGAGCTAGTGTGAAAGATTAGGGGTCTTTGATTGTTGCTGTGGTTTTCGGACAATCTGATCGAGATTTTAGGGCTTTTTGTTATTGTTGTTGTGAAATGTGATAGATTTTTTTTAAAGAGTGGGAATCAATTGGATTTATAATTTTGTTAATATTGTTTTTTTTTTAAAAAAAAAAAAGAAATTTAATGGCTGAGGGAAAGGAATTTTGTTTTAAGAGACATTCAGATGCGTGAATTCTTTGCTCGTCAAATATTCGGACATGTGACCCCACCACCGGTCTCCGTTTTTTTTTTTCGTGATTTATATTTTTTTTTATCACGATTATAATAAAAGTAATTTTCAATGTAATTTTTATTTAAAAATATATAAAATATATATTTTTTATTTTTTATAATATCAATATATTAAAACAATACAAAGATATAAAAATTAATACTTTAAAAATAAAAATAAAAACTCTAAGGTTTTTTAAAGTGTAGCTGGACCAAAATGATAAACAACATTATAATATGGTAACTTTCTCTTCTTTCAAAAACAAAATTTCAAAGATTTTAAATGAAAATGAGCATATATTAATCAGTCGAAACAATATTGTTTGGTTGTCGATAGTGAAAATTGTAATGTAAATTTTGTAATTTCATTTCATTTTATTAAGTTTTAAGTGTATAAAGTTAGAAGGTATGTGAAAAAATTGTTTCTTTGCGCCTATTAGTTTTGTAAATCACAATAGTAATTCACTATTATTGTTTCTTTTCTGTATTTTTACCCTTTTTTTTCCCTTTAGTTATT
>Ga0325401_1006820_pt1 | contig 11069 bp, 6 predicted proteins | sample PopdelMetagenome_FD_205666 | JGI IMG/M metagenome (GOLD analysis project Ga0325401, IMG submission 205666) | Populus deltoides microbial communities from Bellville, Georgia, United States - Xylem-PdKOR-R2 | ecosystem: Host-associated > Plants > Phyllosphere > Stem > Wood/Secondary xylem | place...
TTAAGCATGTAAATAGTATACAAATACTCCGTGTGGCAATGGATGGGATGGGCATGTGCATTTGCACGCGCAGATGAGGATTTCTCAAGCTACAAATTGTTTTTCCCTTCATATGGCTAACTATGTCTACTTCAATTATTTTTGTTCAGCAAAATACCCTCGAGGGCGATCATTCATACGGCCATCTGGAACAGAGGATGTCATACGTGTATATGCAGAGGCATCAATCCAAGAAGCAGCAGACAGCCTTGCCAACTCCGTAGCAAAACTTGCGGACCAGTTCCTCGGATTTGGCAACTCCGGATAGGCAGATGGTCTCTGCTCTTCAACTCTTTTCTTTAACCAAAATGATGACATTGTCACTCTCAGGATTCTCATTTCACCAACTTTAATTACAGAGTTCATATTGTTTATCACATTTATAATTGTGGAATGGAAAAATTGTAGCATTTTCACTTGACTGAATATCTCTGGTTATTCTCAAAAAAAATTTATCAAGGCAGGGAAGGACAGCGGTTTTTTTTTTCCTTTTTGAATGGGAGAGAGGGTCAAACTCGCAACCCCTTGGACCCAACCGTCTTGGACCATTTGGCTACAAGGCCTTGGCAAGGACAACCTTAAACTTCATGCTTCCTAAAACTCCCGCAACAATTAACAACATGGCAGCTTCATGAACTTCAATCTTGAAACCAACATTGCAGCTGTTTACAGTTTATCCTGAGGACGCACCATGGATTGGCCTATACATTTTCCCATGCTGAAGCTCCATATAAATTTAGGCACGCTGAACGTCCAGGGATCCTCGAGCATGCTTTCCACATCACATTTCGTAAGTAAAATTCCTCGAAAAATTTCAAGATGATGGAAATATGCAGACCGTCAGGCACGTGCGTAGCACTCAACTGGCTTTTATCACTCTCGAGTCTCCAGCAATATTTTGTAAGACAGGAGGGGCTGGTAAATGGCAGGTCTCAGTGATATGGTGGCATTTAATTGTCGGAGTACAAGACAAACTATCCAAGTGAATTTTGGTAAAGTATTTGACTGCAAGTTTTCACTTAAACCAGCACCCATGCCAGATTCTAGGATGAGAGCATAACTCAACCCTCACAAACATTGCAGAACTCAGCCAGTCCAGTTTAACATTTATGATTTGTTTCAAAAGACAAATCAGAGCAAACTGCAAAGTACATAGCAGCTTTTAGCCAAATCTGCATAAACTTGAATTACATTTTGGCTACAGAACCTATCACCAACCATAATCTTCAAATTCTTCAACACATAGTCTGAAAAGGCTTTACAAGCATATACTAGAAATATATCCCTAACTCACAGAACTGCACGGCATTTGATGATATCTTCACAAATTATGATATTTAAGAGTTTCATTCCAGCTGAAGAAAAAACCAAGGATCAAGATGAATCTTTCTAGTGAAAATCAAGGCAGAAATAGGAAATACTCAGATGGCCGCAACTGGTACTAGATCTGATTCTAAAATTTCCTCTACACTTTATATTGTATAGCTTGTAGAATTTGAATATGTTCCAACATATGAAAGAGATGACTTCTGGGCTTACGTATTTCTCTCCCTTCTTTTATAACTTTACAAAAATTAACGATGAAATTGAAAGATGCAACTCCTGGTTTTATGATGATGAATGAAATACGCCATGGGTGCCCTAACAATGCACTAACTTTGCATTTCTTCTGAATACTACAGGGCATATAAAGTTGCATTCAACACCATGCTTCTCCTTTTCATGCTGAACGGCTCAACATCGTTCACCAAAACCAAGCAATCCTGCATGATGCAGCTAAAACCAGATACTGTGGCCTAGCACATTCCTTGCACTAGGCAGTATTCCTTGCACTCATGCACTCTGCCAAACTGAACCTTCATTAAAGAAAATTTCCAAACTTGTCTTCCCTTTTAAATATCATATAATATCACACAACATCAAACTACACGCTCTTATGAAGTATAGAAAATTGATACAGGAAGAGGGGGGCTGGAGTTTCAATGGAAGTTCTAGTCAGGATAGGATGATGGAAATGGATGGAAAGACGGAAGAATGGAAGGAAAGATAATGTTCAACCCTTTAGAGATACAGAAAACACCACTTTAGAGAGGAAGAACAAGGATTAAACTCATAAATCTCACTGATACAGTCACATCACAATGAGACTAGACTTTAGGATAGCTCGCCACTCAATGGAATCCACATAAGAGATACAAAACTAGAAATAAGCTTAACAAGCTCACTTTAATTTTAACTTGAACAAATTCTCTCCTCTTCCATCCTCGGATTATAACATATATATAGCTAAAAGTTACAATTAAAAGACAAAAGAAAGCATTGCCATGAGAAGTTCAACCAACCTACTATAGCTAACATAGAAAACTTGGTCCTATACTAAAGTGCTAGCTTGACGAGGAAAATAAATGATACGTTGGGTAGCTACGAGATATCATCGGTTTGCTCATTTAATACTTTAGGGTGCCTCTAAGTTACATGGGACAAGAGAGATTTGAAGAGAATGAGAGGAGAGAAAGAAAGCTGGGAAGAAGAAGAGAAGGGGCAGGAGAAGAGAGGGGAAAGAAAGGGAGGAGGAAATCTGTAAATTTTTTTGATTCATCCAAAATAGAATAACATTAAGCCCAGTAATAAAATCCAATAACATTGGATATGCCCGATGACATTAACCTGGCTGTGATACCAAAGCTGACGAGGGACAAGAGAGATTTGAAAGGAAGGAGAGAAGAGAAAGAATGAAAGAGAAGATAGGAAGAAGAAGAGAAGGAGGAGAGTAGAGAGGGGAAAGAATGGGAGGAAATCTGTAAATTTTTAAAATTCATCCACAAACAGTACATAATGTGAAAAATTACATACGAATAGCAACACCCTACACAACCACCAACACTTAGGGCTAAAGGCTCACTAGAAATAAAATGAAGTCTAAAATAAAATAACATTAAGCCCAATAATTAAACCCAAATAAAATTCAATAATATAGGCTTAGATGTACCCAGTCTCTCAATCAAAGAGTGATGAGTTAGGCTATTCTTCATCGCTTATGACCAAACACAGGTGCGAACTATGTCCCAGGCCACCGTTAAGTCATATGGATTTTAATTTGCTTGCCTTTCATGTCCTTCCATTAATAATATTTCAACTCCTACATCATTTAGGAATGCTCCTGCATTAAAAATGCCCTGCTTTCTAAGTAAGTAACTAGAGCTCTTTTTCTATATAAAAAAAAAAAATACCAGGATCAAACCCACCTCTAATTGACAAATGTCTCTTAATAAGACACTAACAGGTAAAGAGTAAGAAATTCCAAGAGGTTACATCTTCTACATTGTTAGACCAACAGGTAAAAAACGAACGCTTGATCCAATAACATGTGTGAGCTAGGGGTGTTCACTGATCCCTTTCTTAAGGACATTCCAACCCTCAAAGCTTCTTATTTTTCCAAAGAGATCCACTGCATCCTATCTCCCCCCCCCCTCTAAACTGTATGCGTTCATTCACTCAAGAATCATTCCATGCTTCTTAGAAGTTGAAAAAAATAAACATTCGAATAACCCCCTTCCACCAACTAAAGTATGAACCTCCCACTTATTGTTCAAGCAAAATTCTTTTTGTGCAATTCATGTTGCACGATCAATAATCCATGTTTGTAGAGTATTATGAAGTTGCATACTGATAATTCTAATTAAAATCTTCTGAAGTTGCATCTAACAAGAGGAAAACTAACCCTTTTAATCCTTGGCCAAACTACAAATGGCAAGCAGTACAGCAATATGATCTAACATTAAAGCCTAGTGCCCTTGATTTGCAAGCAATTTAAAGGTTTCATAGTTGGGGGAAAAATCAGATGGATGCCCGACCTCAAACAAAATTTCCCAGCTATTTTAGCTGGCAGCTTTTTGGAAGGAAGTTTTAAGATCCTCCAATTGGCACCACAACATCAAAACCAAATGATCAAATATGGTTTTTGGAGACTACATGTGTGTGGTGCTGAACTAATTAGCCAGTAAATGGTTGAAGCATTGTTACGGTGTATAATATAATTACAGACTCCCAGCAGTCCAGACATTGCAATAACCAAAATGGACACCAAATTTTATCATAAGATGGCCTCCACAAATATAGAGTGACATGTATATTATTATAGATTTATATCCATATCAAGCAATTAGCAACCATAAACTCAATCAACAAAACTTGAACAAAAAAGCAAACACTTCCAGTATTTGGGGGAAAGTATAGAGATGTCGTGAAACAATCATCCATTACCTCCACAATGCAGCCTCAAATTTATAATCTGCTTATAATCAACAAAGAAATCCAACATTCCCTCTAACTTTCAGAACCAGCTTTCGAGCTCCGAAAATCCTTTTTCAATTCAGTAACTCTTTTCATACAAGCTGCCTTTGACTTCCCCGGAACAGCAGCTGCAATCTTCTCCCACCTCATTGCCACATCCTTAGAAAATACTTTCAATGCATTTAACAAAGCAATATCCTCTCCTGTAGTCCACCCCAATCCACCACCAACCTCCTGCCCACTTCCATCACTCTCCAATCCTTGACTCCCACTTTCAGCTCTTGTATCCAGTGGCTTCCTGTTCTTCAAAAATCTCGCATAGGAATCACTATCATCCATCTTCTTCTCTCCCAATTCTTTAGCTTTCTTTATCACACTCTCCACCCTATACCTCCCATTAAATGCCTCAGCAATCACCTCCCATCTCTTTGGCTTCCCTACAGGATTCTTCAACATTTGTTTCTTCAGAATCTCCGAATCCTCTTCATTCCACTCCTTCTCTCCCTCATTTCTCACCAAACCCTTTTCACCACTAGCCAAAGTCTCAGCCTTTTTCCCTTTACTCGACAACCCATTTGTTATTTCCACATTTTGAATCGGATTCTTCACAATCTCTTCAGATCTAATCGGTTTTGATCTCTTTTTTCTAGCTTGTTTTTCCTCTACAAATTCGGGTTCTTGTTCAAGGGTTTCAAGGATTGGGCCTTGACCAACACGAATGTCACCTCCAGTGAGGTGAGAGGGAGCGAAAGGGCCAACGAGGAGGGAGATGGAGACCCAGAAGAGGAGGGATCTGATTGGTTCTGTTTGGAGGTAGAGAAATGAGAGAAGCAACAAAAGGGAAGAGAGAGAGATTGATAGGAAGAGGAACCATTTGTTAAGTGGTTTTTGTTGGGTTTGGGTATTGGTTAGTGAAGATGGGATAGGGCGAGATTGAAAGAGGAATCGAGGTCTGGCGTCCTCGTCTAAAAACTCCATGCTTCTCTTTTTGAGAGCTAAAGAGTCGAGCCGACGTGAACAAATGAAAGTTCGGTTTTTCAAGTGGAAAGTCTTTGGTCCCGATGTTTTGTGTGTGTTTAATAAAGCGTGCTGCTTTGATTTTTGTTAGGAGTTGTTCTTTTCCTAGAGGCTACTCTTCCTTTGAGATTTATTCAACCCAATTTCATTTCTGTCGTTGAGAGGGCATTGGTTCAAGTTCATGAATCTTCAGTTCAGCATATGTCATCAAGAATAACGTATTTAATTTGATATTGATAGTGATAGTTACAAGAACGTGGTGTCAATAAACAGAGATAGTAAAGAAATTATAGCCCAAGATATAAAAACACTCTTGGACCTACACATTGAAGTACATGAATCGAGATATAAGGCAATTATCGATGAATATTATCCCATTTTATTTTTTATAAATAAGTAATATTTAAATAGTGTTTTTATGATATAGTGTTTATGAATATATATCATTTGTTGCGGGGTAGACCATCATAATATTACATAAATTTTATATATGATGGATAATGTAATATATACTAAAGAAAAAACATATATTGACATGTAGAAAGGAGAGGCCAGTTGCTGAGAGAAGCGGTAAAATATATATATCTCGATTTATGAAGGAAAAAGAGAAAAAAAAAATTCTAGAGAAAAGAATTACGTGAGAAAGTGATGCAGGTAGAAGCACAACAAGCATAAAAATACAAAAGATATATTAAAATAGGGTTAATGTACAAAAACCACTAAAACCTTATTTTATATTATGTTTTTAAAGAGGTTTATAATGCTTTTTATAGGCTAAAAAAACTGACCTGGATGAAGAAAAAAAATCAAAATATTAAAACATAAAGGAAAATAATATAAAGTCCAAAATAAACAATAAATTCAAGAAAATTAAGGAAAAATAACAAAATTCATTCCAACAACAACTTCTAAGCTGAATTTTATGAGGCTCAACAATCCAATAACCTATAAAATTAATAGGTAAACTATTAATTTATGAAAATATTTGTTAAGCTTTCCATATAATGTGTTTTGGGCATCCCCACATAACTTTCTAGAACCCTAATCTCTGCCAACCCAGCTACATAAGAAATGGTATGACGTGCACTTGAGGGTCTAGTTCAGTAGTCAATCATGTGACTTGTTCCGCCCCCGTCCCGAGTTTGATTTTCTATGTGCACGCCTGTCATCCCCGCGGTGCCTTACCTACTCACTGGGTTTGCAGGATGCTCAGTGGGCCGTGGGGAATAGGCGTGGTGCACGCAAGCTGGCCCAGACACCCCACGATAATAATAATAATAAAAAAAAGAAATGGTATGACGTGGAACAAGATGTTGACAATTAGTAATGATTTATAAAGATTTAGATTGTTTTGAAAATTAATTCATGGCCTAATTTATCTGAGTCAACTAACTCTATAGTGTTGACATGCTAGAGGTTAATGGAGTGCAAATGATGTTAATATCATTTTTAACGGTCGATAACAATAGTAATGTAGGTGTATAGATGGCTAGAACTTAAAAAAGAGTTCTTTCCAACTCGAAAACTGATCCATGATAGTTTTTTAGATAAAATTATTTGTTTCCTTCATTATTTTTATTTATTTATATTTAGTTTAAAAATTAAATATTATATTTACTAATTTTATTTTATCTAGTGTTTATAACTTTTATTTTCAAGTTTGCTAGTTTATTTATATTAATTTCTCGAGTTTATTTTAAAAAATATATAATAATTACTGAAAAATAAAATTTTAAATTAGATTTTTTAACATTATAATCTTATATGGTTGAATTTGTTGTTGTTTATTATTGTTGTTGTAGTTTTCATTTGCATTATTAATACTGCCATAATAGTGTTTGTTATTATAGTGACCATTCTTTTTTAAAATATTTTTTATTAAAAATATATTAAAATCATTAAAAAATATAACAAAATTTTTAAATTAAAAAATATATTTTTAAAAAATATAATTACAGCATAAAAATAAACATTACCTAAGCGTGTTTGGAAGTATTGTTGTGATTGTTTTTTAAAGTTCTTTTTACTTGGAAATGCATCAAAATCATATATATTTTTATTTTTTTAAAATTATTTTTGATATCAGTATATTAAAATGATATAAAAACATAAAAAAATAGTAATTTAAAATAAAAAAATAAAAAAATTAATTTTTTTTAAAATATTTTTAAACACAGAAACATGATGTTAATCTCTTTAACTTGCCGACGTCTGAGTGACGCCTCCATCGGCGTTCTCTGGTTGCTGCAAATACTCCTCCTTCACTGGTTAGATTTCTCTCTCTCTTCGATTCTATTTATTATATGCGTTTGAATTGCTTATCTTTAATTTTATGATTATCTGTTTTAAGATAAAAAATCAATTTATACTTCGCGTTTTTTTCTCTAGTCGATAACTGTTTACATATCTGCGCTTGGTAGGAAGATGTTGGAATGTGATTACTTAAATTTTAAAATTTGTTTTTTTTATATTTTTATATTATTTTAATTTATTAATATTAAAAATAATTTTTAAAAAATAAAAATATTTTATTTTGATATATTTTTAAATAAAAATTAATTTAAATTATTACCGCTATGATTTTAAATATGTTTTTTCTGTATTTATAAAATATTTTTATTTTTTATTAATTTTAAATATTTTAATATATTAATGTGAAAAATAAATTTTAAAAATATAAAATATTATTTTTATATATTTACAGCTAAAAAATATTTTATCAAACATAATTTCAAACAGCGAATACATGTCATTCAAAGAATATTTGAAAAAAATATGAAAGAAACAATCTAGAAGAAGAGAAGAAAAATAAGAAGAGAAAGCTGAACCGGACGGCCCTGGCGTTTTAGTTGTGGATGAAGATCCTGTTTGGAAAAAACCAGTAAAGCTTGAAGAAGAGGAAGAACATGATTCAGCTGGTAAAAAAAAAATATATATATCAATACTATACTTTAGTGTATTTGAGGATTTGGATCTTTCTTTGATAATGTGTTTGTGTGTTATTCTCGTGTGTTTCTAGATGAAGAGAAGCCTCAAGTTGACGAAGAAGACTGAGAAGTTAAACGAACGAGGATGCTGGAGCTAATTAGAGCTCAACGCGCTTACAATGCAATAGCAGAGGATGGAAATCGTTGGGTTACATTTTCTCCTAAACGTGCGATTTCTGCTGATCCTTGTTCCAATATGTATCCTCCTAGCTCCTAAAAGGAAAGTTCAGATCGACATGCCTTCACCTGAGCATGAAGGGAATTCTTTGCAATATGGTGGAGATGATACAGATTTGTCACCTCCACGTCAACGGCAGAGACAGTACCATAGCCCATCTCCTGCACCTGATACAAATTTGAATTCAGATTTGTCACCACCTCATAAACGAAGGTATCGAAATGATACTCCATCTCCAGAACCGCCGACGAAGCCTTCAGGAGAAGTTAGTGATTTGTGATCACAACGAAGGCAGCGAAAACTCCATCACTCTCCATCACCTGAACCTGATACGAAATCCAAACATTCCAGTGGTCTGCATCCTGATTTGTCACCACCTCGAAGACGTAGGGCTGATACTGAATCATCTTCTCCACTGCCTAAATTGAAGCCTTTGAGAGAAGATACTGATTTGTCTCCTCCAAGACAACAGAGGCGACGGCATTATTCTCCTTCACCGAAACCCGAGTCAGATCTTTCACCCCCAAGGAGAAGCAAGAAGGATGTTGAGGGATCAGGATCACCTAATAATTCTCAATCATCACGGCAGCGTTCAACTCAGAGTGGTAATTCACGTGCATCTATGGCTCAAGACATTTCTACACCTGGAAAAACTGGAAAGAATCATCTGGTTCAGCTTCTTCAAAGGAACAGCCAAAAACTGGTCTGATTACTGGTCGTGGTAAGCGGGAAGAAATTTTTAAAACTAAGAAGGACACATCATTGTTGTAAGTTCCTATGAGCGCCTAAAGTGCTTGATCTCTTTCCTCATTTCATGTGCCGAATTTTTCTTATTTCATGGTTAATTAAGTAGTTCTGTTCTTTCCATCTGCGCAATGTCTGTTCACATATTCATTTCAACTGTGAGTTCTTTTGAATGCAAACCTTCTATTAACCAGTATCAGCTCTCTGGCACCCATTAACCATACGGATTTCTTACATGTGATTGTGGAAGCTGAAGCTGCTGTTTGTTTCATCATAAACTGAACTATGGGGTAAAGATGTTCTAAGATGGGAAAGAAGATTTTCTGTGTGTTTCTAGGATGTGGACTTAGTGTTGTAGGAATTTCTTAAATCATGCATAGGTGGTTGGTTGTGGTAGTTGGTTTTTTTCACTCCAAAATGTGTTAAAATACTCCTCCATTTCCAATTGTTTGGTGTAAAACCAATTAAGTCTCTCTATATTTTACACTCTCCGAACATAAGTGAAAACGCTTTTGTTGAAATTGGGTTTAACCTCATTCGATGGTGAAACAATAGACCCTTTGTTTCGTGTGTTTGTGACGTTGAAAATATTAGGAAGGGCCTTGTGGTCTAAATTACTATAGGGGACTGCCATGGATCATGGTGAGAATAATCGAACACCGGTTGTAGATTTATCAGTAACATTTGCTGAGGGTTCAACATGTCTTCCAAACTTGGGGTTCATCAAGCCTGTGAGTTTTTGCGATAGGGTTGTGTTTATATTTAAGTGACCTTGTGATATGAGTAATATTTCCAGCATTCAGCTTGCAAATACATTGAAGCAGGCAAAAATTACCACCAATGGCCGGAAAATGCTTCTCTGTCTTGGAAAAAGGAATAGTACCTTTTCTCTTATAATTCTTGCTCCTTTTACCATTAAATTGTACACGTAAATTTCTTATTACAATTTTGGCTTCCATTTATTGATGCTTAATTTAAACTAGAACATTTTGGTGGCCCTTGATGAATATCATGGTGTAGGGCAGTGGCATTCTATACTGATTTAATATAGCTAATACACAATCTGACAGTAACATGGTGAAGTGAAAGAGCTGGTGTTTGCTTATGTTTTGGTTTCATGAAACCTGTCCTACTTGAGAGTGTAACCAATGATACTTTGAACATGCTTTTAACCATGTTTTACCAATCAATACAGCAGAAGAGCGCATATCAAAGGATAATTACTTGAAATTGAAACAAAAAGTTGAAGAAAAACTCGAGGTACTATTTTAACTTGTATTTATGAACGCACATTCTTGAGTGGTCTTATATGTCATAATTTGATACTCTAGTTGTTTCAGTGGTAGTGGATTCACTGACTTAAATCTGACCGGTATTGTCTTGAAACTATATGATATTTTGGGATAAAAGAACCTTGTTGATATTAGTTGAAGTTGTTTATACGTTTGGATGGATGTTTATTTCGCAAGGATTGGGGTTTTGCAGTTTGCACAGTTCTTTAATGGCTTTTTATCTCTCTCTGTGTGGGTGTTTGCATGCACATAGTTACCAGAAAAATTCAACATGTGGTTCGCAGCATGGGTTTTGAAAACAGGGTATGCACTTAGATGGTGGGCTCAGTTGGTAAGTTAATTTGGATCCTGGTACTGTTTGGAGTTTGGATGCCTATTTGGTTTGTTGAGGGAAATGATATTATGATGCCGTTAACAAACCAAAGACATGTCCTTAGGGCACTAATATTATGAAGCCTCCAATAGGTTTGGAATTTTCTTCGATAAAGCATCATGCTGCAACATGAGTGTTCCTTGTTT
>Ga0325401_1006827_pt1 | contig 11065 bp, 6 predicted proteins | sample PopdelMetagenome_FD_205666 | JGI IMG/M metagenome (GOLD analysis project Ga0325401, IMG submission 205666) | Populus deltoides microbial communities from Bellville, Georgia, United States - Xylem-PdKOR-R2 | ecosystem: Host-associated > Plants > Phyllosphere > Stem > Wood/Secondary xylem | place...
ATCATCCATCAAGGAGATTTTCTACCGACTTGGCATGGGAGGTTCTTAGAGACATGAGATTCGCAGATTTTATGCATCACCTCCTCTAGTTTCTAGGTCATATCTTGAGACATTTTTTTATCTTATGACTTGCTTCTTTGGGTCGTCTACAAACAATGGACAAACTCCATACTAATCGGATCATCAGCTCCTCAATATGTATCCTTTATGACTCGCATATTGAGACACACAACCATCTTTTCTTTTAATGTCCCTTCTCTACTTCAGTTTTGGGGGCTACCACGAGCACGACTCATATAAGTTGGCCTTCTATGACATGGCTTTGCTTTAATGGACTTATATGCAATATAGGCAAAAAAAGGCGTTCCCACATCTACTTGCTCGATTAGTCTTCTCAGTTACGGTTTACTAAAATACCAGATTACAGCTGTTCTCAAGTCCATACGGTGTCTTTCAGAGTCATAAGGTACCTCTAGTTTGTTATCCTTCGAGTTCCACTTAGTATATTTGATGTTTTTACATAACTGATCAACTGGTTCTAAGTTTTCAATGAACTGGTTGATCGGTTTCACAATTGTTGTCCTAGCAGTCTTGTTTTGAAAAAAAAATAGTTTTATTTAGCGTTTACTTTTATCCTACTGCCTAAAGACAAATGGATCTGGGTTACGGGATGATGTATATCTTGGGATATGTTGTTTGTATTTTTGTATAGTTTTTCCTTTTAATACAATTACACTTATCCAAAAAAAAAAACTTTTCTATCATATTACAAAGTCCAATACTCGACACTTGTTTTTTTGTGAGACCTACAAACCTAATTAATTAAAATAAAGTAGTTTTTATGTTATTTTTATTTTTATTTTTTGATTCTTTTAATTATATAATTTCATAAATAAAAGAGTTACTTTAATATAAAGTTGTTATATAGATATATGAACTAACAACCTTATTTATCTTTACAAAATAAAATAAAGAATAATTAGGCTCAATCAATACAAATAACGGTTAAGAAGTTTCAATTATAATGATGATGATATAGGTTCAACTGAGCCCATATTGGGCTTGGTTTGATTCCTTTTAGGTTTAGTTTGAGCATGGTCAAACCAAGCCCAACATGGGGTTTCATTTGACTTGATTAAACCAAACCAAACCGAGCCTATTTTAAGCTCGGGTTGACTCCTTTTAAACTCCCAACTAGGCTCGTTTTAGGCTTAAGTTGACTCCTCTTGGGCTCAGTTTGACCACAGTCAAACCTAGCCCAAAATGGGATTTGGTTTAAGTCGATCAAACCAAACTCAATTGAACCCACTTTAGACTTGAGTGGACTCCTCTTGCGCTCGATTTGATAATGGCCAAACCTAGCCAACTTCGGGCTTGGTTTGACTCCTCTTGGGCTTTGTTTTTTTACAAGAACTCTATGTGGAAAAATAGCAAAAAAATAAAATTGTCACCTTAGTGGTTCATATATTTTTTCTAGATATTTTCCTATATATTTTGAGGTTTTCCCGACTATATATTCCATGTTTTAACAAGAAAGGAAAGGAAGATTTTTATATGAACAATACAAAAAACCACTTCTTGATAAATTCTCATACAATATATTTTCCAATAAAACCCTAAACTAAGTTAAGCGTTAGAGGTTTATTTTGCAACGGACACCCACCTTCTACCCAAAATTATCCGCAAAGAAAGCCAAGGTTCAATAAAGTTTTTTTCTCAACTTCATCAGTGGCGTTGCTTGTGGGAAGTGAACAAAAGTCATGTTCATTTCCTATTATATCTTTCTTATCACTTAATATACTTTATCATAAAGTTTCATGGTGGATAACTCTGAAACACCAAGAGGAAGAGTTACTAACATCCAACCATCTTCATCACCTCCTATTAACCTCCAACATCTTGCACAACAGATAAGAGCACTCACTAAGGTTGTACTAGCTACCCAGCAACAACTCATATCTCTCTTTATCTATCCACATAGCACTTCAGCTGATGTATAACAATTTACTACTCATGTTGTTAGTACATCAATTGCACATCTTGTGCAACGACAACTTTAATTTCAAGAAAAGACTACCCAGAATAAAGTGGTAGATAGCCGACACCATACTTGTATCCTCGTTGGGAACAGATCATGTCAACACGAAGAACCTTCTCATATAAGGTCATCTAGATATGATCTTTATAGATCAAGAGGCAAGGCCCAATTCTATAGCTTTCAACCACGAGCTTGTTCTCCTCTAGAGTCTCACTCCATCATTCCAAAACCAAAGAGGCAACATAAAGACAAAGATAAAATAGACTCAATTTAGGTGAGATGGTCACCACAATGTCATAGTGTATTGAACACATGCCTCCTTAGAGACTTTGTAGCCAACAAAATAAACTTGGATAACTAGTATAGATTGTCAGACCCAAGGAAATATGTTCGGAACATGAGGAATAGTTTGGAATTGCTGGTACAGGATTCAAAAGCCATGTGCAAGGTCTTTCCAACTACATTTCAGGATTCTATACAAGCCTGGTATCATAGCTTGAAACCTGGTTCCATATCCAGTTTTTCATACTTGTATGACAAGTTGATCACTCATTTCAGTACGAGCATTCCTACCAAAAGATTCAACTGAAATTTTCTCCATTATTCAACTAGAAAAAGAAAATGATAGAGCCTATCTAAAGAGGTTTAACAAAGAAATGTTACACGTGAAGAATTTGTTTAAACCCATCACTACTAAAGCCCTAATCAATGGGGTCTACAACTATTTCTTGTGGAAAATGTTATACGCACTCTCTAACAAAAATTTCCTTAGCATCAAACACACGATGGAGAATTACATAAGGGTGGAGAAGATAGCATGATTAGACAAGGTCACCCACCTTTTCATATACAAGCAGATTCTTTAGCACGCCATCAATCTCGAACAAGAACATCAAAAAGAAACACCAAAAAATACATCTATAATTGTTTGACATTCCCCAAGCTCATAACCATACCTCTAATCACACCCTTTCATGAATAAAGATGTTAATTGTTATGTAAGAAAAAAGACTTTTATAGCACTCACCTCCAATGAAAGGTGCTTCAGGCATAAGGAACTCTAACAAGTTTTATTTTTTTCATTATGAAAATAGGCATGACATTGAAGAGTGCCACACACTCTAAAAAGGGATAGAACGATTGATCTTCATGGGTCACCTATGCTAATTTATGAGAAAAGAAAAACAACTAAAGCTAAAAAGAGAAGTTTGTGCTGCATGAGATCAAATAATCCATGGATTACCTCCAGATTTGAATCTTTACCTTTTCAATCTTTCAATAAAATGGTATTTTTTTAACACAGCTAGTACTATGCATAACTCGGTTTACTACTAACCAAGCTTCATAAAAATCAGTGTACTATTCCATGAATAGCATTATTGGTTAATGACTTGTAAATGATAGGAAGTGTAAACAATCTTCCAATCACAAGTATATCTATTTTTTTCAGGTCCCCGTAACCATTGTCTCAAAGTCCTTGTGACCACAATTTCTCCAGGTTTTAGTGACCATTATCTCCAAGTCTTCGCGATCAACTTTCTCCAGGTTCCTATGACAAACTGTCTCCACGTTCCTATGACAAACTGTCTCCAAGTTCCTATGACTACAATTTCTCAAGTCTCGGTGACCTCTATCTCCAGGTCATTGTGACTAGTTATCTCCAAGCCCCCATGACTAACTGTCTCTAGGTTCTTGTGACCAAATTTCTCTAGATCTCCATGATCATTGTTTCAAAGTCTCCATGACCACCATCTCCATGTCCTTGTGAAAATTGTTTCAAGCTCCTCTTGACCAACTACCTTCATGTCTCTATGATTACTATTTGTATATCTCTATATCAAACATTAATAATAATCTCCCAACATGCAACCATTCAAAGGTATGCCTATACAAATGACATTTTTGTCCAAGCATAGCCATAAAGGTAAACTCTTATATTGTAAGTATCCCCCCCCTCTATAGTTGGTTAATGTCTTTCAAACATATATGTTTACAAGACTTTAGAGGGGAAATGATGGTACGGTTTCAACCAAGCCCACATGGGTCTTAGTTTGACTCCTTTTGGGTTCAGTTTGACCATGATTAAACCTAGCCTAACGTGGGGTTTGGTTTGACCGGGTCAAACCAAACCCAATTGAACCCATATTGGTATTGATTTGACCACGATCAAACCTAGCCTAAATGGGGTTTGTTTGACCCGGTCAAACCAAACCTAATCGAGCCTATTTTGGGCTCGGGATTGACTCCTCTTGGGCTTGGTTTGACCATGGTCAAACCTAGCCCAAATGGGGTTTGATTTGACCTGGTCATATCGAATCAAATTAAGCCCGCTTTGGGCTTGGTTTGACTCATCTTGGACTCGGTTTGACCACGATCAAACCTAGCCAAACATAGGACTTTGCTTAACCCTATCAAATCGAACCTAACAAAGCCCAAGGGCTCGATTTGACTCCTTTTAGGCTTTTTCTTTTTTTTTTTTTACCAAGCTACAACCTATGTGGAAAAATTGAAAAAAATTAACTACCACCTTAGCGGTTCATATATTTTTTTTCTATATATTTTCCTAGATATTTTGAGGTTTTCTTGACTATATATTTCATGTTTTAACAAGAGAGAAAAGAAATATTTTTATGTGAACAATCCAAAAAGCCACTTCTCGATCAATTCTTCATATAATATGTTTTCCTATAAAACCCTAAATTAACTTAAGCATTGAAAAGTTATATTGTAAAAGACACTTACCTTCTAGCCCAAAATTATATGCCAAGAAAACCAAGGTTTAAATAACAGTGATCAAATATTAAAACCCAAAAACATATTAAATTCCAACTCTCATCTTCATGTCTATTTCTTCTAATCAAACACTTTAAAATGAACTTTCTTTCCTTTTCTTGTTAAAAAATAACAAGCTAGATTTTTTCCTTAATATGGCTTACATATAGATATAGAATCAAGTCTTGTACAACTATTAGACTGGTTAGAATATACATAATTTCCAAGAATATGATAATTAATACAATATTATTATACATTGAATTTCATAAGAAATTTGTCCTACACAACAGCAACTTTGACATGGTAGAATGAATTGAGACTAATTATGCAATTTCTCCAAAAAAATATGCATTATTACTTCCTCTAATCTCCAAGTCAAAACAAATGGAAATGGAACACTCACACAAAACAACAACAAACCAAGTAACAAAATTAATGTTAAACAAAAACAAACCGGCAAGCATATTCATCCATTAGCATGATGTAAAGCTATCCTGTACTAGAGAAGCAATTATGGTAAAGCATTTTATCCTCCCCACCCCCAAAAAAAAAAAAATATATTCCAATTTCCGACAAATCATGTCCTCGTCCATGGGAACTAGGGCCGCTGTGTTGTCGTATAAATAGACATCTCTTGCAAGATTATTGTGAAACTATATTCCAGGAAATAAAAGAGTAAAGAACCTTGTACCTAGTACTTTCCATTTGTCTATCAAGAGAAAGAGATGTCTAGGTACGGGAGGGAAGTTCTTTACATTTGTAGGGGCTAAAGTGCTCCTTTTAGTCCAATATGGAGGGCTGAGAAGCTGCTAGAGCTGCCATCTCATGCATTTAGGCAATGCTTAACATTTGGCAAAGAGGTTTAAGCTTGGCCAGGTGCATGGTGTGGGAGCAACTCCTTCCGCATGCTTTGTTCGCCCAATGGACTGAAGGGAGCTCCTGGTTTTACCACGTGTATGTGTGTGTGTCTATATATATCAATTGCATGATTTTCCAGTAACCTCCTTCATTTCATTGTCTTGAATAAAGAAAATGGAACTCTTTTAACTTTGCTATGGCTTGATTAATTGGTTTGTTTGGCTCTATGATCCTGCTGTTCATATACATGCATGGTCTAACTTGATCTGTTTTTTTTTGTGTTTCCAGGGAAAATGTGAAGGACAGATTATTTTATACGCAGCAAAGACACCATGCTATGCTTCCTTCCAATTGCAATGGTTTTGAGAAGAGGAAGTCTTTCAGGTCCAACTATTCTGAAAGCATTGAAATTAAACAGTCATTTTCTTGTTGTTTTTGAAGCTCAAATATTTCAAGTTAGCTGCATTTTGCAGAAGCTGAAAAAGTCCTCTTCAATTGTCTCCTTGATGAGAAAGCGATGTTTGAAATCGTGGATGATCTCTCTCTATTTTTTTTTTTTTTTCTCTTTCACAGAGTAAATTAATGTGCTTCCAAATAAATCTTCTAAAAGAAATGCTTCTTTGGCATACATCTTTGTCTTTACAGCATACTTTGGCGTACATCTGAAGCCAGTGATGTGATGACAAATGCCCACATGAAAGACTCATAGGGCCTCCATTTTCGTCAAACTAGCTCAGCCAGGAGCTTCAAATTTTGGATCAAAGTTATCTGATCATACCAGCATGCAATGTCTAGGCTGATGAACTAAGAGTTTGATCATTTGTTTAATTAAAAGTGTACGCGCCAACATGTGTATAGTTTAGAGGTACTTCAGGGAGTCAGATCTCAAATCAGAGTTTTCTTCTTCTTAAAATCTTTAAAAAGAAAGAAAATGGATTTTATACTTCAGTAGTAACAATCATTATGTTCATGCCAACAAGTTCGCTGACATGATAATCAGTAAATCAACAAGTTTGCTATATATATTGATGTAAATAAGTTAACATATTGACATATCATGTTACATTAACATAACGTATTTGGTGTGGAAAAGTTACTGTAATCTTATATTATAACAGTGAATTAATGATTATATCCTTCAAGAAAAATCACTCACAGTTTTTCGAGGGTTAAATAGTCTTTTTGCCAGGTTCATTTTTCATTTTAGATTTCATTGGATAACTCAATTTTTTTGTAATTTTTTATACAATGCAATTATTTCATTACCTTTAAAAGCCAAAAAAAAAATTAACTATGGTCTAAGGGCTTTTTAAAAAAAAATTTAACCATGCACGGTGTAACTGCTCTATTGTCTTTCGAGTATAAAAAATCTTAGACTTGGTTTTAGGGGCATATTCATGATTTCATATTGGTTTTTTTTTTTTTTTGACAATAATCATGTGATTCTAACGGTGATTTGGCAATTTAAATAAATAAAAAAATGCTAGCACATTCGTGGAACGTACTAGCAAGTGAGTCACCTAGTCGTCTTCGAGCGGCGTGTGTGGTGGCTCACGGTGGTGAAACAATGACTTTCTTGGTGTTTTTTTATTCACAATTATGTGGGCTACCTTCATAGGTGGCGGCGCGTATGGCTTAATTCTGAACGGTTAGGCAACGGTTGGCTTTTTTCTTTTCTATTTTTTTTCATGGTTTTTGTGTTTGCCCTTGCAATATTTCACAACATCCTTTCAATTTTTTTTCCTTAGGATTTGGTCCTTGTTCTATTTATTGATTTTTAAAATTTGAATTAATTTATAGAATTGAATTGTTTTTATCTCATCCTTAATTAGTTTTTTTTAATTTTAGATTTGATTCTTTTTTTTTAATTATTTATTTTATCTGAGATAATTTTAGAATTGATTTTTTTTTATAATGTCATCCTTCTTTATTATATTTACATATCAAATTATATCCTCATTCTTTTTATTGCTATTTTTTAACCTTGGTAAGTTCTTAAAATTGATTTTTTTTTTAATTTCTGCCTTCACCATTAAATTAAGCTTCTTAATCAAGCTCAAGTCTAGAATTTAACGGGTTGCAAATTTTGAGAGATTAACTCAGGTTTAAAAGATTTGCCCGAGTTCATTTCTTGTTTTTTTTTCTTGTTTTAAACTTATATTTTTTAATTTTATCATTTGGCATTTGATTGAATTGGATACTAGGCTCTTTAATTTTACTTTTTTTCTTTGTATACGATTTTTCACTACTTTTAAAAAATGACCTAGGTTATCTTAGGTCTTTTTACATTTTATTTCTTTATTGGATTTAGCTTCTTTTAAAAGAAATCTTTTTTTTAAATTAATTACTCAATATTTATTTTTACAAAAATATATTGTCCAGTATGTTATCATCTCCATTTATTGTAACATATTAAGGTCGGAAAATAATATTTAATCCTCAGCGTAGCGTGAGGTAAAACATCATTTTTTTTAGGCTCATGTTTTTTCAGTTTTATCCTTCAACATTTGATTTATTTGTAGATTGGGCTCCCTTTTTTTTGTTTCTATATGATTTTTTACTAATTTTAAAAATGACATGAGTTATCTCGGGTCTTTTTATTTATCGTTAATTGTATTTTTTTAATCATATTATTAAATTAACTCAACTTAATGGATTTAATCAGGTCAATAACAAAGTCTTGAATTTGTTTTCTTTTTTAAAAAAAGCACCGGTATGAGCGGTGTCATATTGCAAGCCACCGTTCTAGCTTCGCTCGAGTTATTTTATTGGATTTTTTTTTTAATTGAATGTTTTTTTCATTTCAAACCTTTAATATTAGGTTAATTTGAATTGAGGTTTCTAATTTGTTTCGATTTAGAATTTATAGTGTTATCACGAGCTTACGCCCTGAATTAAGAGTTATTGAGAGTTTCGTAGGTTAAACATGGTTGACTCTAGTTGACCTTATGTTTTAGCGTTTCAATATTAAAAAAATATATATATGGCATCTAATGTATCATAATCTCAATATTTTTAAAATCTTCGTTCATTATACATCAAAGATTTGACTTTCTAGTATTTTTCTATTTTTTATGAAGTTTAAAAAAAAATCTGACCCGGGAAAAAGAACTAGTAACAACTAAATGTTGAATTGTTGACGACATAGCTAATGGTGTAAACATGTTCCCAGTTCAACATTGCCATCGCGGGCTCACAGTACATAGTTGTGCCCTCTGTATTCACTGCAGCCAAGTAAAGCAACACATGTAGCCAACAAAATTTGGTTCCAGAAAGAGAAGTATGCTATACAATTTGGACCACGTACCTCTACTTGTTTTTCTTCTCGTTCACAAAATAGAGGTTATAAAACAAGATGGAAACCCCATTAGAATGGAAGCAAATCTATGTGTTGAACGTTCTTCTAACTAGTTTACACATTGAAGCAGTTTCATTTTAGTTTCGAAAATTTATAAAAGCACAAGGCACTGCAAATCATGGACAATCACACCCCCAAATCATCCACATCAAATCCAAAAATCGAGACGATAGCCCACAATTAGGCGTTCGATTGTTAAAAAAGATCCCAACAGGGGAATACAGGCGCTCAGCAAACATGTTTAACCACTTCCATTCTCACTTTTGTTTCTTATTATAGAGTCCAAACATGGGTCAATAAGAATGAGATTATAACCTTTTTTTTCCCTAGGTGCAACACGTGGACTGAGAGTGCACCATCCCTCAAGCCCAATATCCTGCTTTTAGGAATTCAGCACGAAGACAAAGCTCTGTTACAATCTTGGACAACGCCATGGGCGCCACCTCGCCGCCGCCTATGAATTCATGTCCAGTAATGCTGTCGAACAGAACAAACTACCTTTCAATCCAATAGTTGAAAAGGGGTGTGAAAGCTTGGATCTCAAGAGGGCCCTAGAATTCCCAATGATTGAAAAATTCCAATGTGTCGTTCTCGTCCATCATAATCAGCAACTTCTTGACAATATACAAGGTCATAATCCATCACAGAATTAAACAAAGGCACACAATGACAGGAAAATTTATTGCGTTATCTGCGTTACTTTCATTCATTGATCCTGTCTGAATCATCTGCAGTATTTTGATGCTAACAATTAAAACGATGGAAGGTGAAAGCCAAAGCCATTAACATCTGGCCTCTGCACATTACAGGTAAGGCAATTAAAAAAACCTATAGATGATAAGGGTCAAATAAAGAAAAACAGCCACGCATTAAATTAATATAGAGGCCCAACTACCCTCCACTTCAAGTATCAACCTGCTCTCAAAATCAGCCACCTGCGAGAAGGAAGACAGCTTATTTACCCTACTGTTGTAAAATTATGTTAATTCCAATGCATAAAAACATCATGGATACCAGAAGAAAGAAAATCTCCGTGCATCATGCTAAGCAAAAAATTCCAAATTCAGGACACTGAGCATGTAGAACTGTAGACTAGTAATTGTTTCATTACTAAAACCAGATACCAGCAAATTAAGGATGAATTTCTAGAAAGAAGCAGCTGCATCTGTCTATACTGACAAGGAAATAACAGGAAGAAAGTTACCCCAACATATAACTGAGAAATAGACAGATGTATCTAGTAAAAACATATAATTTGGCATCAAATTCCTTCAAAGAGCATGAAACCAAAAAACAATAACAGGAGGAAGTGGCACCAGTAACATTATTAACAGCTAATTGAGCTCTGTTCAGAATTAGGAATCTTTTATTCTTGATTCTGTACACTCTTTTTTTTCATTCAGCTTCTATAAAACTCCCAAATAACTAGAATCCTTTCTAACTCCACTTCACATTAACAAGATCAAATTCAATCAATCTATTTTAAATGTTAGGCCTAACTCTACCCCGTCCATCACATCTACCAGTATACCATACACTATCATTGAGGTGGCTCTTTAATCAGTTCAATAACATTGGAATTGAGCATGATCCGGCTGAATATTGCTGCAGAAATTTCTCCTCATAATGAATTTAAAATCCCAACTCTTGATTTCCCCTAAAGCTAGTTGATGCTAAACCAATTGATAAATAAAATCAACAAAAAAGTCCACAAGAACCAATTCTCTGAAAACTCAATTTATTTGATCAATCAATATAGAAGGCCAAGCATAACTTAAATGTCTAACTAAAGTACTATTGTAGGCACCATAGGGAAAAGGAATGAAGAAGGTCTGGTAGTGAGTAAGAAATTAGAACATAAAAAAACCCCAACTCCATTAGGTATAGGAAAGTAGACTTGAATGGCACCTGCTTTAACTGCTGAATCGTAAATAATATTAATAAAATTTTAAAACTATTAAAATCTAGAATAATTTCTCTTCATTAGCCAACGTAATTTCTCCCCATGACCTCCCACTAACTTTTGCATATTTTCT
>Ga0325401_1006828_pt1 | contig 11064 bp, 11 predicted proteins | sample PopdelMetagenome_FD_205666 | JGI IMG/M metagenome (GOLD analysis project Ga0325401, IMG submission 205666) | Populus deltoides microbial communities from Bellville, Georgia, United States - Xylem-PdKOR-R2 | ecosystem: Host-associated > Plants > Phyllosphere > Stem > Wood/Secondary xylem | place...
AGCAAAAGGAAGCATTTTATGTTAGTCCTTGTACGTGACTATCATTTTATGCATAAACTTCTTGATATTCTTATTGGCTGCTTCTACAATACCGTTCATCTTTGGCTTATATGGAGATGAGTTTGAGTGCTTGATTTTCCATTATGCGCAAAGCTCCACTATCATTCTTCCATTGGGAAGGGGATTTAGTAAAAGGTCGGCCTATGTTAAGCAAGAATTAAGGGGGTAAACCAGCCTACTCTAGGGAGGATTTGGGAAGGGGAAAACTGGTCTTAGATTAATCAAAGGAGAAATAAGAACAAGGTAAACCAACCCTCCAAACAACCCATCATATTTATTAGTAATATAAATACAAGAGGGAGAAAAAGAGATGACTTTTCCTCTTCCCCAAAAGTTGGCAACAAACATTGCTGCAACAACAATCTCTTCCCAAAGAAAAAACTAAACCAAACCAGTTTGCATGTCTTTTCTTGAGTGTTGAGTGAAGGCAAAGCTAGAGAAAATAAGAATAACTAAAAACATGGAAGAAGAGGGAAACCAGAAGGCCAACTGGAACAACAGAAGAAGGATAGAAGAAAACTGTAAGGAGAAGAAGAACAAAATCACCAAAGACCTTTCCTAAGATTGTTAAAATCATAAGGTAAGTGTAACATCACCCCCTTGGCTGGTTGTTACCCTAAATTTTAGAAAAAACAGGAAAAGAAACCTCAAAATAGGAGATTAAAGCTCTTACATTTTAACTCAAAACTAAGCAACTAAGTTTGAAGAGCCTAAGTAGAATAATGAATGAATGAACACAAGTGCATATTCTTACAAAAGAAAAATGAATGAACATGAATGATTTTGAATGTGTAGACCTAAAGGAGGGTCGACCAAGTTGAAGGGATGATTAGATTGTGTAATGAAATGATGAAATCCATGAATGATGATCTTGTTAAACTCCTAGGAATATACTTTAACCAAAACATAATTCATGCTTGCACTAATGTCTTGATTTTTTGCATTTATGATAGAAGAACTTGTGTGAAAATGAAATGAAGTGATGGTATGTGTAGAATTGTGATGTTGTTAAGCCTTTAAAGGCATGCTGGAGTTGAAACAAAAGTTATACCATGTTAATGATTTGATTTTATTTGTGTGATGAATGAACATGTATAATTATGAACCAAGTGGATGGATATGTGTTATGAACTGTTAATATGAATATATTTGCGATAAAATATGATGCATTACATATATAAATTAGAGAGAAATAGGTAACAATGTTTCGGCCATAGGAAATGAGAGAACCATTAAAGGACTTGCCATGACAAACACCTTAGGGGAAACAAGTCTTAGATCACGAGTAAACCCTTGTGTATTATGAAATTACTATTGGTTGTTTTGACGTATTGTCATGATATAATTGAAAACATAAAATGTATGATTATGGCAACTCTAGATGTCGGTCTTGAAGTGTTAGCTAGGAAAGCATTTGAAAAATATACATGTTGAGACTTGGTTGCATATTACTTGATAACTTGTGATGAATTGAATGTGAATTGGAATGTCCTATGTCCAACTAAGTTCGAGGTACGTCGGTAAAGGGGAAGGCTTCACGTAGACCTTATGCCTAGCCAATGGGGAAAGAAGTAAAACCAGAAATGACTCAATTGTTGCTGATAATTTCTGAATCGATAGCGATATAGATTGCGTTGATGATTTATGGACCGGCAGCGACTCAGTTTTCATCAATAATTTCTAAGTTAACAATAAATCATATGCATTGACGATTCCATACATCAGCCATGAAGTAGTTTCACTAATGATTCTGTGTTATCAACGACCTAGTTGTCAATGACGAATTCTGAATCTCATGTGTCATCCGTGAACCAGTTTCGCTAACGATTCTGTGTTACTAGCGAACTAGTTATCGTGATGAATTTTGAGCTTCATGCGTTCGCCATGAACCGATTTCACTAACAATTATGTGTTACCAGCGACCTAATTATCGCTGATGAATTCTGAGTGTCATGCGTTAGCCGTGAATTAGTTTCATTGACGATTCTATGTTACCAGCGACCTAATTATCGCTGATGAATTTTGAGTTCCATGTGTCAGTTGTGAACCAGTTTCGCCGATGATTCTGTGTCACTAGCGATCCAGTTGTTGCTGACAAATTCTAAGTTCCATGCATTAACCGTGAACCATTTTTTATTGACAATTCTGTGTCACCAACGACCTAGTTTTCACTAATGATTTCTATATCACCAGCGACCTAGTTTTTGCAAATGACTTTCTATGACATCAACGACCTCGTTTCATTGATGAATTCAATATCAAAAATGATTTAATTCTTGTGATGATTTCATCATTGGTTTGACCTAATTCACTACAAAACTCAAGAATCAAACACTAGGACATGCAGGGATGACCCATGCTTAAAACTAAGAGAAGTGTCTTGATATGATGACACTTATTGTATGATTATGTGATGTGTGAAACACTTGAATGTGAACATGTGTATTCTTGGGATATGTATGGTGATGGCTTATATGATTAATGAATGCAAATATGCTGATTAGTGGTCATTTGATGTGTCAGGTGGTGCGACTGGGATCAGACCTTCGACCAGACAAGGACACCCTACGGGAGGAACAGGTAGGTGGTTTCCACCCTCTTTTAGCATAATATTAATTCTCCAAAATGACTTCATTATGAAAGATCTATTATTGCGTTATAGTGAATATTAAACTGTCCATAGAATATTCGATTAAGTTTAATGATTAGCTTCGACTAATAGCATCATAGAAGAATGGTCGGGTTGAGTATGATGATTAGCTTTGACTAAGGATGTCCTAGAAGGATGGTCTGGACGAACATTATGATTAGTTTCAGCTAATGGCATTCTAAAAGGATGGACAAGTTGAATTTGATAATTAACTTTAGCTAATGGCATCCGAAATGGATAACCGGGTTTGAATTTTATGATTAGCTTTGGCTAATAGCATTTGAGATGGATGACCGGGATTGAATATTATGATTAGCTTCGGCTCATGGCATCTGAGATGGATGACCGAGTTTGGATATTATAATTAGCTTTGGCTAAAGGCATTCGAAATGGATGGTTGGGTTCGATGTGAGTTAACCTCGGCTATTAGCATCCAATAAGGGATGACCGGGTTTTGAGTAATGTGATTGACTGTGTCTACTGATGTTAATAAAGGATGACCATGATAGGGCAAAATAATTAACTATGACTGATGAATTAACTCTAGTCCTTACCACTCCTATGAAGAGGTTGGGATACGTGAGTATAGATAATGTAGTTGATGAAATAATAAGGGTTGTATTATATATGAAAGGATTATATTCATTTAGGCTGTAAACGGAAAGTAACGATAATATTCTTTTAGTTAGTTATTGTTCTGTTTTAAATTGTTTATAATTCTTGTATTTATTTTGTACTGTAACAGGGATGTCACACTAACAAAGTGCGTAGGGAATCCCGTTCCATGGGTCCACATGTTTTGAAAAGAACTATGTATTAACATGTTTAAGTTATTATGTATATTGTATGAAAAAATGTACTAGTTGTGTAATTGTCGTTCGATATTTTTGTATAAACCCGCAATGATAGCAATATTAGAATAGGAATGCAAACTTATGAATATATAAATATGATGTTGTGGTATGTGTATTGAGTACCTTTTATGGAGATGTTGATTTATGCAATCATATGTGCATTATGCTATTCTAATGAATGGGACCTAATTACTAATTCTCATAATGCTACTATGAGAAGCATCGAAAACATAATGGTTTACAAAAAAAAAAAATATTTACCATTAATTTTGATCATTAAAGGATATGAAATTTCAAGTCTTTACATTCATTTTATCACTATACGCCTAACACTTCTAACATTTTCTGACATATTTTATGCAATCCCTTTCCATGGTCATCCAGAAATATCCCGATCTCTGTATTTGCCTAACCGTCATATGTCTACTAGCAAGAGTTGCACAAATCCCTTCATGAACATCTTAGAGTGCTTTTTTTTTATTCTATCCTATCCAAACATCTCAATAATGTTCCATTGGATGATCTCTTGTATAGAGGTTTATTATGTCCCGTTCCTCTAGCATCGAGCTCGTCTACAGTGCAGTATAGGTAATTTGTTGCATAAATTGTTCTGACCACTTGCTCTATAGTCTTTTGGGCCATATCTTAGGGCACATATGTCTTGTTCACACTTTGGAGCGCATTGCGGTGGTGTTTGGAACACAAGATAAGAGACATTAGGGATATCCTGACAGGGGTTTTCTTCCAACTGCTTTACCACACTATACTCACTATGCTTCATCAGCTTTAGGAATTCACTGACTTCTTTCTCACTCACGAGTTTGTCTATTTCAAAATCTTCGATGACATCTACAATCTCTTTGTCTTTGGCTTTTCATTGCCTTTCTAGTTCTTCAAGCATAAAACACCTGTCACTTTGAGTTAATCCATTAATCTCGATCTAAAACATAAGAGCAGGACCCTTAATATTAAGAGAATTTTTATAATTATGAGACAATGCATTATAGTTCCTATTGTAGGTAATGGTAGGCCTTGTCAAGATGAGCTTTGGTGGACCGCTCTTGGTATGTTGAAGCCTATATATTTTTACTTTCTTCCTCTTAGAAACTTATCATGCCTATTGTCGCACTCGATATCGCGGCGGCCCTAAAAATAAATCTCAATTATATTATGGAAAAAGAACATATATCTGACATTTTGTTCTTTTAGGGGAAAATGTCTTGTTTGAGGAGTCGCCACCTAGTATTATGGTCACTAGGAACCCTAACTGGTCAACAGAAATTCTATGGCTCGGGATTGGTTACGTAAAAAGAAAGATATTATCACCTTTTAAACGTTCTGCCTGAGGCAGACTGCATTACTGGTTTTGTCTTAAATTGCTAAACATTTATTCGCTTATGCTATGATGATTGGTTTATAATATTCCTGACTCTGGCGCCAGTGAATATTCGAGCTCGAATAATTCCAACTCTGGCGTTGGTAAAAATTCAAAGCTACGAAAAAAAATTAGATCAATATTTTTTATTCCTTACTCTAGCACCAATGAATAAATAAATAAAAATAAATTTATTTTTACACATGCACATATTTTTTTATTTTTCTAACTAAATAAAATAAAATACAACGAATAAAAATAATATAAATTTAAACCAGTATTTTTATTCCTGACTCTGGCGTCAGTGAATAAACCAATAAATTTACATTATTTTTATTCATGCATACACATTTTTTTATTGTTTTTTATTTTTTCTATTTTTTCTATTTTCATTTTTTTGGGCTGGATCCAGCCGGCCCATGGGGCTAGGCTGGGCTGGACCCAGCCGGCTCAGCCTGGTCACTGGCCCAAGCCAGTGACCCGGCTAGGCAAAGGCATGCACCACGCGTGCGTGCCAAAGTTAATTAAATCCAAGTTGCAGTGACTTCACAATGAAAAATGGAAAAGAAGGGAACGAAGACAAACTTACCCGATTTGCAGACGTTACTGGAGGCGATGAAGATGATGGGGATGTTAATGTTGGTCTCTGTGTCTCTTGCTTGCGTTTTCCTTTTGTTTCCCCTGTCTTTCTGTTTTGAACTTCTTCCTTTGCTTTTAACTCTGCTTGTCGCCCTGATTATTAAGATGAAAGGACGAAGACGATGATGAAATGCTGGTTCTTTCCTATGTATCTTTTTTTGTTTCAACTCATGTTTCCTTCGGTTTATTCTCTTTTCCAGTTCTTCCCCCTGTTCCTTTTTTCTTCTGGTCACTCTCTAAATACTCTGTCCATCCCCTGTTTTTCTTCTTCTTTTTCTCTATTTTTTTATTTGTATGTTATGCTTGAATTCTGGGACTAAACCAAAGCTGGGTTTAGCTCTCCGTTTTCTTCCTTTTGTTCACTCTGCTACTGGTTTTTTTTGCTTTTGTTCTCTCGTTCCGCGGTTCCTTTCCCTCCAGTTTTGTTCTGTTTTTTTCTTTGCCCTCCGATCTGCTCTTCACCCCCCCATTGTAATTCCTCCTCTCCTTTTATAAGACCAAAATCGGTGGTAACAGCCAGCCCTGCAACCGACCCTTTAGGCACCATCAATGATGAAACGTAAGCGGTGGCTGCCAATGGATGAAACGTCTCTGCCATTAATGGCGGAGCCGTTGCTAAGGAAGAAGACGGTGAATAGTCCATGCGAAACGACTCTGTTTTCCAGTTCTAAAGGTTGCTTTCAATTTAATCCTTGTAATTCTTGTACTTTTGTAATCAAGCCCCTGGTTAAAATGTAGTTGGATCCTTGCATTTCTGCGCCATTTTCAAGCTGGTCCTTGAATTTTAATTTTTGCAATTTAGACCCTAATTAAACTCCAAACTTTGATATTTCTTCAATTAAGTCCCTGATTTCATTAATTTAATTAAATCCAAAGTCCAATTAAGTCTAAAACTTATCAATTCTCCAATTAAAACCTTGATTGGATTAATTAAATTAATTTCAAGCTTAATTAAGTCTCAAAACTTATCAATTCTCCAATTAAACCCTTAATTGGATTAATTAGATTAATTTCAAAGTTTAATTAAACCCCAAAACTTCCAATCATGTTGCCCTTAACCCAAATTTTTAATTCATTCTTCATTTATTTCATTTTTACTTGTTTTTTATCATTATTTTTTTTATCATCATTTTTTATCCTTTTCAGTAAATAAAATAATAATAATAAAAATAAAAATGGGCAAAATTTGGGTTATGACACCTATGACATCATCCTTTTCCTCCTTTTCTATTTGTAACAGATCATGTGTCATCATTTGTATCACCTTCTGGTGAAACTCTTCACATTCATCGATGTTATGTCCTATTGCTTTGTGGAACCTACAAAAAATGTCACTCTTTCTTGGATCTGATTCATTTTTTATTAGCAAATACCCAACTTGCACTAACATGTCATACAACCTATTTATAATTACCCTTAAAACCTTCCCTTTCTTTCTTCCAAACTCTATAACATTTACTCCCCCACACTAAAAACATGATTAGGTAGGGGTTGAAATTGATGTTGGGGGTTTCTTCAAAGGTTATCTATCGTGCTTTAAATAATTGAAAGAACTTCGCCTTGAATGTTGAGCAAGTATCAATACTTTAGCTAGGGTTTCCGGCATGATACTTATAAGTTAGGTATGGTTCATATTAATTTGAGAAGGGAGGCTTTAGTCGTGGAAATGGAAGAGGAGCCACATGACATATGCTTAACAGTTTTATATATATATATTTCTCGTAAGGGCATAGGTATATTCAAGAGTTGTTCTTAGTTTCTTTGGTAGGCTTTCTTTGAATTGTTTCAGGCTTAGTTTTCTGGCAGTTTAGTGGGCTGATTTATCAAAAAAGGGTTATCAAAGTTAATATTGGATATTTGAGAAGACGGGGTTTGATAGCTTTGGGTTTGATAATTTCATTTACCTTTATACTCTTCTTCCACATTATTCACTTCAACATCCCTTTTCCTCTCAGTATACCCTTTCTTCTTAGTAGGTTTCGAAATTATACCAGCTCTTATTCATTGTTCTATTCTCTCAGCAATAACAACAACATCATAAAAATATTGGGCAAAGCTAACCATTAGATGCTTATAATATGAGGACTTGAAAGTATTAGCAAATAGAGTCACCATCTCCTTCTCTAACCAAAGGGATTATACATGCATTCTCTTATTTTTCCACCTATGAGCATACTCCCTTACGGTTTCCTTATTGTTATTCTTTATCACCATCAAGCTCGTCCAATCTGGAGCGATGACAATATTGAGCTTGTATTATTTCAAGAAAGCATCAGCTTCATTTCTTGATCCTCATGTTATCCAAGGTTATGTACCAACTTAACGTAAAATCGATCAAGCTATCTTGGAAGAAATGGACGAGCAACTTTTCATCACGTATGAATTCTGTCATTTTGTTGCAGTACGACCTCAAGTGCGTTTTAGGACATTCTAGTCTCGTATACTTGACAAATTCTGGCACCCTAAACTTCTTGGGCACTACCATATCTAGCATCAAGCATATCTCATCTATTCTAACTGGATCATAAATGTCAAATCCCTCAACAGCCCATAATTAATTTCTAATATTTTCTTGTATTGATTTATGGTCAACTCTCAACATCTTCAAGTTAACTTTCAAAATAGTTTTTATCATCCATTATTATCTCTTCAAGGTATGCTAACATTTTGTTTAATATTTTTCCTTATCAAGTCTTTTCTATAAAAATCCACCATAAAATCACAAAGAGAGGTAGATTAAGAGGTTAAAGAAGGATTTTGAGTGATTAAACAAGGAAAATTAAAAGAAAAATCAAGTTTTTGTGGGTGCCATCCAAGCTTTGATCTTCCATTTCATCTTATTTGGAAGGTAATATACCTTTTCAAACTTAGTTTTTGTTGTGTTTTTGTTATTGTGGAAAGTTTGAGACTTTTAGTATAATTAGAAATTTATTTTATGTTGTGATGATGGGATGATTGTTGATTTGATGAGAAATTGGTGGCTAATTAGATGAATAAGTAACAGGTAAGGTTTCAATCTAAGAAAAAAATTGAAGAAAAATTATCCTTCCTTTTTTATAGGGTTTTGGCCAAAACAATAAATTGAAGAAGGAGAATTGTTAACATAAGATTTTGTTGGTGTGTGTTTGATTGACTATTTGATGAATATGTGAAGAATTAATTGAGAAAAATTAGAAAGAAAACATACCACCACCTAAATGGAAGCATTCAACCAAATGAAGAAAACTGGATGGATTGGTGTGTTTGAAGACATTGATAATTGAAAAGGGGTAGAATTGCAATGAATTAATTATAGGATGATTAATTGATAACTTGGTTTTAAAAATTTTAAGAAGAAAACATATACTTTTTTTTTGTGTTTCGAACCAAAAGGTAAATGAAGTGTATTGGATAAGTAAATTGTTTATGTATTGATTTTTTTTCCACAAATGAAGTTAATGTGATGATATGATGCATGGAAGTTGTGTAGTGTAATGAAAATTTTTTAAAAAATGTGTTTTCTTTAAATGGTGGAAAAAAACGAATGACTTAAGATAGAAAGAAAGGGAAATATTATAAAAGGAACTTGAGTTTTCTTGATTTCCAAACTCAAAGAGAATTCAAGACGTCTACCATTGAGTTGTTAAAATTTATAGGAGAGATTACTGAGGGGGTACCGAGATAGGATCCCACAGATAGAGCTCAAACGTCAGGCAGGTGCTTCAGACCTTATTAATTCTATACTATTTAAATATGTTAAAACATCATATTTAAATTATTTATTATTCAATTGTATTATTATCTAATATGATATTGTTACCCTGTTCTCGGCTGGATGACTAGTTCTTTGGTTTAAGGACTATTTACCCTGTTTTGGGCTAGATGACCAGTTCTTTGGTTTAAGGACTAGTGCCATGTTTTAGGATGTGAAACTAGATACCTTGAATAGGATTAGTGCCCTATTTCCGGACGGTGAGGATTTTACCTTGAATGAGGTCTAATTACCCAGGTCGGGGTAAAGGAATAAATCTTTTGGATGTTCAAGGGATTTATGTAATAAATGTGAAGAAAAGATGAATAGGAATTAAGTTAATTGTTAACTAAATTCCTAATTGATATGTATAGCTTAGTTTACTCGGTACAATATATTATATTGGATTGGAAAAATTTATGTTATATTAATTAATTACTTTATCGTATAGAATAATTTCATGATCCTTGCAGCTTCGCTGGGATTAGTAGACGACAAACCCTTGCATTTTTTATTTATAAGAATATTAATGATGTTGCATTCTACAAGTAATTTTTAGGAATGATAACATGGATGTAAATATTTTATTATAACTATAGTGCTAGGATTTTATGATGTTTGGGACTTAAATATTAATTAAATCCATGAATATCTAATGTAGATTTTAATTTGATAATGTTTGTGTTAAATTCCTAACGTAGTAGTTAAATGATACATAGTTTAATTTATAGGTGGTCATGTTCCAATTATTGTATGGATGATTCAATTGGAAAATTTCAAGTAGGAATTTTATATTGGCATAGCTTGATTTAAATGGCTTTTCAAAAAAACATTATTAAGAAATAAAAAATTATTAAACTTTTGTATGAGGATTAAATAATGTAACATAAGGATGTTACATTATGCTTTTTATATTTTAAAGATTTGAATATTTTATATTGATAAGTATATGTATGTAGTGAACTATAATGAAATGTGATAGATGTAATGTGTTGAGTTGTGATGTGATGAGTCCAGAATGATTGGACAATGAATGGAATGTGAATTGATTGAATATTGAAGTGTAATATGTTTTTAGTTGATAACTTGGGACCTCCTGATATAAAGGAGATTATATTGAAATTTCAGTAAATTTCCAAATCTAAAATTATATATATATATATATATATATATATATATATATATAAACTTCACTCCTATTTTTTTTAGACAATGTGTATGGCTAAACATCCTTTTCCCTTACCAACGTGCTTAGGCATTGCATCCTCCTACCTTTATTTCCATCTTCTTTCCAAATCTAGGAGATGTTGGTGGTGACTAACACGATCCTCCTCCTCCTTATCACTAAGCTTGGATAACTTCTACTCTAAATTGTGTGCGTACCAATCATTATCAACTTGTCTTTTAAACCTAAATTCTTTGGCATGTACTTAAAGCATTACTTGTACAACATTACACCCCAAGTCATTACCTTCAAGAAAATTCATATGGTATGTAAGACAACTATATACCTTACCATGAATTATATCTTTGGCTTGTCAAACTATGTTTTTTTTCCCATTATATGTACCTTTTCCCATTACTAGTAATTGTGACCAACAATTGACTCTATCATGGTCAATAAGCCTTTATCTTTTGGAGCTCTCCCTTTCCAATGACCCCAACAGCCCAGAGAATAACCACTATTGTAATGGCTTTAGAGAATGGATTATCATCCATTTTTGTTGATATGAACCAAGTCAAGTTTGAATATAGC
>Ga0325401_1006830_pt1 | contig 11064 bp, 10 predicted proteins | sample PopdelMetagenome_FD_205666 | JGI IMG/M metagenome (GOLD analysis project Ga0325401, IMG submission 205666) | Populus deltoides microbial communities from Bellville, Georgia, United States - Xylem-PdKOR-R2 | ecosystem: Host-associated > Plants > Phyllosphere > Stem > Wood/Secondary xylem | place...
GTGAAGCTGAAGCCTTGGAATTACTCTGCCGTGCCTCCTGAAGATGACTTTGAGCCGTTAGACCTTGAGTCCACATGGGCCGGCATGGAAAAATGTTTGGACCTGGGATTGTGTAGGTGCATTGGCGTCAGCAATTTCTCCAGCAAGAAGATCCAAAGCTTATTGGATTTTGCCTCGGTACCTCCAGCTGTCAATCAGGTACCCTATAAAAAAAAACGCGCGAACAGTTTAAAAAACATACTTTAAAAAATGATTGCTATCGTACTTTCAAGCACTCGGATTCCAATGGAGATTATAAAAAAGCTTACTTATGATCATATGTACAGCTCATTGTGAAACAATAATAATAATAATAATAATAATAATAAACAATGTGAGGATGGTCAACTGCAAGAAGCCACATAAACATAAATGCCCTCCAAACGTGATGAACCATCTCTTCTCTTATTTGATGACCACATAAGGTGTGTTTTCTTTCTTTAATTTCATAGGTTTGGGAAGGAGATATTCATTGGCTACAGTAATAAATAGTGATCCTATGTTTTTTGAATCGAATATTGAATTGAATGATGAACTGTGTGGCAACGGTACGTGCAGGTGGAAATGCATCCAATGTGGAGGCAAAGAAAACTAAGAGATTTTTGTGCGGACTGCAAGATCCATGTAAGTGCTTATTCGCCACTTGGTGGCCCTGGAAATGCATGGGGAACAACCGCCGTGGTTGAAAATCCAATAATACAGTCCATCTCTCGCAAGCACAAGACGACCCCAGCTCAGGTAAAGCCCACGAATCTATCATAATAAATGAATTCAGCTCTAATACATTAAGGGGCCTCTGAAAACAAGCTTTCGTCATGAATCTTTGAAGGTGGCGTTACAGTGGGGACTGTCAAAGGGATCAAGCATGATAGTGAAGAGTTTTAATCAGAAGAGGTTGAAGGAAAACATGGAGGGCTTGAATGTAAAACTGGATGATCAAGATCTCACTGACATTGAGAAACTGGAGGAATGGAAGATCATGAGAGGAGAATTTCTTGTTAACGACTCAACAAGTCCTTATAAGACAATTGAAGATCTATGGGATGGTGAGATTTGACACGCCACCCCACCATGCTTCCGCTCCACTACCCTTGTGGCGGCTATTATTATATATGCTAGCATGCCAAGACAGGCACGGCCGTTCCGTTCATATTGCAGCAGATAGTTAATGTAATCTGTGCGACGTGGGAACAAGGAAATATGATAATCTCAGCTCCATTTGATTAGTGTAAACTTAGCTAAGAGATCTGTATGCTTCAAGGAGTTGTGCATTCTTATTCACCCAAGTATTCAGATTTACTATCCATCGTTATTCTCACAAGTATAGAAAATCTGTTGCCTGCATGCATATATATAGCCTCCAGAGCAATGACCACAGGACCATTGGAATTGAATCTAGAGGGTCGTTTTTCTATCTTACTCTTACATACCAGTATTTTAGACTTTGCCCAGAAACGGACTTGAGGAACCAGGTTCTAATGCAAATTCGGGGCTGAAACCAATGCATTGACCACAAGTGCGAAGAACAATGACAAAAGCCATTTCAAAATCATCGACATTTTAGATATACCTTGAGCCCCAGGACCCCTATTCCGTTATGCATGTGCATTGGATTCTTTCTTCATCTACATTTGCATTTGCAGAAATATTTAATGGAGTATCTGAGCTAGCATATAATGCATTGCCCAGATTTTCATGGTGAAAGTAATCATAGAGGCACGTCACGGTTATCTAACAAACCAGATGAAGAATGTTGACCAAACGGTCAGCGAGACTGTGGCCAAGGCATTGGTCCATAGCATGATCACGCAGCATTCGGTTTGGCCAACTCCAAATAACTGGCTCAATGTACCTGCCAAATCGGTGCCGAAAGAACAAGTTAGGAGCAAATTCATCCCAAACGTGCATAGACATGGTTGAGCTCTGTTGGGATCTTGTAATAAGGGTATATAATTCATCAATGACAATTAACACACCTACGCTGTTTGCTGGAGGAAGTGCAAACTGGAGGAGAAGAACCAACTGATATAACGGATCTGAGGGCACCAAGCCAAAATGCATGGATTGCATATTTAATGATAACTACTCCCAAAATTGGCAAAATTATATACCTCATGGCCACTATACCAATAATCACCAAGAGTGGCATCTTCAAGCCTTTCAAACCTGAGAACATCGACAGCGATAATTATTCCATGCTTTCAACAATGCAACTAGTGAGAGAAGGCAAGCCAGTTGGGATACAAAAATCGAACAGTCACGCTTACCCTTCAGAAGATTTGCTCCCAAAATCAAAGTCATGATTGGAATGGCTGCCTTCCTGCGAACATGAAAGAATGCTAGGGAAATTAGGTAGCTGAAAATAAAAGTAAAGATTCTTGTTAATTTTCTTGGGAATCTTCATATCATCAAAGAGAGGATACTGACCCAACCATGTCTGCAGAGTCTTCAACTGCATGAAGAGGAGCGCTATCACCAATTAGTACTTTTCGGAATGGAGGGATGATACCAATCATCAATCCGACAATCTATAAAAATAGAACAACAAGGGGGATCAATCCTCACATCAGCAGTGGATCGTAATGCGGCATGTTAGTTATGTTTTGATCTATATATGTCAAATATTTTAACGTGGCCAGGAAACTAACGTGGGAAAAAAATCTGACTAAAATCTACAAGCTGCTTGCTAATGCCTGTTTCGTGGCAATGTTGGAGAGAAAATTTTCATGCAAGGGATTTGATCCTATATGTATAATAACTTCCCAAAATTAGAACTTGCCGTAAGCATACCGCTCCAATAATTGCCGGTGCAAACAATCTCCTTATACTGGGTTTCTTTATGAACTTTAGAAAGCTTCTCTTGATGTTTTCTGGAAATGGCACCTGTCAAGAAACATTGATAGGTTAGATGATGATATTTTATTCAATGAAGAAAGAGGAAAGGAAAAAAAAATGCCGCCAGTGATAAGATCATGTGAAACCTTTCAACGCAAAAATGTGCCCATAATGAACATGAACAATACAAGGAAAGAGAGAAAAGAAGATATTATATTGAGGTTCAAACAACCTTCGCAAGCTGCAAGTGCTGACTCTCACCAAGTGAGGGATCTTCTGAAGGAAGTGGGGGCCCTGTGCGACACTTTGCAGATTCATTTCTTTCTCCAGCAGACTCTGCACCCTCCGGTAAGACATCTGGTTTGGCTTCATCAGAATCTTTACTTGAATATATACGCACAATAATATTGTACACATATGACCAGATGTAGATGGATCCAATCTGAAATCAAAGAAAAAACTACAAAGAAGTTTAAGCAATTACAACTTTTGGATGAAATTCAAGTTAGAAAGTACAATGGTCATACTGCCATAGAGAGTGAAACATATGCCATTCCATTGCCGGTACAGACATCGGAAACTCCAAATGGACTGCCTTTTTCTTTACAGACAGCTAGAACAATTACGAGAAGCATGTTGCCCAGGTTTCCTGTTCACATCAACACCTATCATAAACTAGAATTCAAGAATAAAAGATCAAAATATAATGAAAGCACGGAGCATTGGTTCTTGATATTGACTTATTGAGACAAATATAGTGCTGCTGCAGCCATCATCGTAGAGCCTGGTTTTTCTTTCATTTACTTGGGCTCACAGTCTGACCCATTTGTGGGTGTATGTATATATTCTCACTAACTCCAGGGTTGGTGGATGTGCTGTCCAACAGAACTATTCGTAAACATGTAAATTATGGTGTTATGTGGGTGTTTGATTTCCCTCCCTTCTTATTCTCTTTTATTTCATCGCTCTACACTAGCAACTAGTATAATCTTCCTCTATTAAGGAAAAGCCAGATAAGATGGAAGAAGTGGATCGAAAACTTCTTGACAGATAGGTTTTAGGCGTTATCCAATCAACCCTGTCAAGATTAGTTGCACATGATACTATCAAAAAAAGATCTCTGCGGAGCTAATGGCAGCATGTATAGAAAGTCTTCAATGAATAACAAGGTGTATGTAACGAGGAAGTTGTTCAATCTAAAAATGACAGAAGGAATATTGACGTGTGATATATGGACCTTATAATTTGATTAGAGCTTCCAAATTGTTTCATCAGAGCATAAGGTGTAAGATGGATAGCAAGATTGGTTCACATTCATTTGTGTTCATTTCATTACCAGGAAAGAGAATGTCTGCCTCTTCTCTAAGGTGGGATGGTCTACATGTCTTGGAAGGGGAAAAAAGAAGAGCAGGACAGGACAGAGTAGGGAGAATATGCAAAAACTTGATTGTTTGCATTGAAGGATGACAAGCCAACGAAGTAGATAACCTCATTGGCATGGGAAGAATATCTGGCAAGAAATCTTGAATATCAATTACAAATTGTAAGAACAACTTTGATTCGAAGTGAATACGATCAGAACCTGATTAAATTGATTAAACTACTGATGCTCAATGCCAATGAATAATTAAACTCTGCTTTCTTATTTCAAAAGACTATGTTGAATCAACAATTTTTTTTTTTTTGCAAGAATATAATCCAGAAAGGACACCAAAAATTTGTAGACATATATACACCTTCCATTAGCCAAAATAATAAAACCTACCGGCAGCACAACATCCCATGATCACTCCCCGAAGACCTTTAGGAGCTTTGGCGATTTTTACAAGTAACCATCCAAGCACCGAGCCAATGACAAAGGTGATGAGAACATTTAGTGGCATGAACCACCTACATAATTCGAAAAAAGTTGGATTTAGGGAAATAGCAGGAAGGGAATATATACATACACACACACACACACACCACACCGAAAGAAAATAGGCCCAGAAAATTTTACCAGAGAAACTCACAGCTCAGGCAAGCTTCTTAATGTTATGTGTTTTGCCAAGTTGCTGCCAACAAGTGCTGGACTCAAGACAAAAAACACAAGCTGCATAACGACTGAATTCAAAATTGCACATTATATTCTTGCGGAACTCAGAATGTTTGTCAGGTCAGTAATAGAAGTATTGTGAAGGTATAAAACAAGAAGAGCAATTAAAACTTATATGCTGCGTCTCCCACTTTGTGTAAAAAAAAAAATGTAAGTTTACGTTCTTAAAATGGATGATGTTTCACAGAACTTCAAAAAGAATTGATCATTAGACTCAATAATCAACCGTTTATTTCTTTGATCAATTTTTCTTTAACATAAAAAAATATCTAAATTCTACTAATATTTTTCTAGTAGAAAAAAACAAATTGAGCAGGGGTTGACCCAACGAGATCTAGTTGACTTGGAAAATCCAAAAACAATCGGAACTACAAATGAAAACATAATTTGGCTTAAAAAATTTAAAACAACTTTTTTTAAAAAATATTGAGACGACAACATACTGAATCGACCCGATTGAACATGAGTTAACCTGACAAATTCACAATCTAGATCATGAGACCATGATAATACAATACAGAGCAATTTAAAATAAATTAAAAAACTCAATTCCTAATAAATTTAATGTTAAATGATGAAATTAAAAAAATAAGTAGAAAAAAAGATATAAAAACGACTAGAGTTAACCTGGTAAACTCATAACTTAGTTCATAAGATCAGAATAATCTCATAGAAAGTAAATTGAAATAAATTATGAAATATATTTCATAATCAACTCAATATTGAAAGATAAAATTGAAAAAGAATAAAAAAAATAAAACCCAAGTCTACACGGGTTAATCCACAAAACTCATGACCTGGATTCGAGACCAAGATAACCTCATGAAAATAAACTAAAAAAATAACTCAAGTCAATTCGGGTTAACCTATTAAATACGCAACTCGGGTCATGAGATTGGAATAACCTCATAGAAATCAAAATTAAAATGGTATATTGTTGAATGATGAAATAAAAAAAAATCAATCTAAAAAAGAACACAATAAAATTACCAGTCTACTCGAGTTAATCTGTAAAACTCATTAGACCGAGATAATCTCATAGAATGTAAATAAAAAAATCATAAGATAATCTCATAGAAAGAAAAACTGAAACAAATTATAAAACTTATATTCTTAATCAACTATATGTAAAACGATAAAATTTTAAAAAATAACAATTAAAAAAAATCTAAGTCAACTGAGTTAATCAATTAAATCCACAACACGATCATGAGAGTAAGATAACACATAAAAAATAAATCGTAATAAATTATAAAATTTAATCTTCAATAAAAATATATAAAATTAAATAAAGACAAAAATAAAATAAAATAGTGTTTCGTGAGCTGAAGGACAGTAAAAAGACTTCTTGGATCGTCAATGATCTCAGTCTGGAAATTTCAAATAGTGTGATTTATTATTCTACTGCTCATGAGGTTTAGGAAGATCTTCCTGAGCGATTCTCTCAAGGCAATGCACCTCGTATCCTCGAGATTCAGCGAGACATTGTTTATCTCAGATAAGAACAACTCTCTGTTTCTACCTACTACACCAAATTAAAAGGTCTATGGAATGAATTGGTTTCATACAATAATGCAATACACGGGGCATAACAAGATCAGTAAAAAATGATGCAATTTCTGATGGGGTTGAATGACTCTTACAGTGCTATTCGCGAGCAGTTTCTCCTGATGAATCCCCTTCCTTCAGTTCGGCAGGCGTATTCCTCTGTTTCTCAAGAAGAAAAACAATGCCTCCTGAGTTCAACATACGCTACAATTGACTCCAGCAGCAGTGCAGCTATGGCAGTTCGAAGCAAACCCAACCCAGTCAGACATGAGAGATCCAACTGTCCATACAGGTCACAAGAATCACGATCGCAAGAGAGGTAGCCTGAAAATTTTAGGCAAGAAAGACGACAACATGGTCCAGGCACAGGCAGAGGATGCCCCAATTGCTAACACTGTGGAGAAATGGGACATTGGATCCAAACCTGTTATGAGTTAAATGGATATCCAGTGGGCCATCCAAAGGCTAAATTTAACTCCAGCTCAAGAGAATTCAACAACAGAACTAAGCCTGCAGTGAATAATGTTGCCGCGGGGTCTTCTAAAATTGGTGGCAACCAGATTGTTAGGATTTCAGAGGATCAGTTGAAACAACTTTTGTCGTTTGTTAGTAAAAGTGACGATTCTATCTCTCAGGCCAATGTTGTGACCAAGCCAGGTTTGTCTAACATCGTTTCCTGCAATTGGATCATTGATAGCGGGGCGACGAATCATATTTCTTCGTCATCTAAATTATTTTTCCACAAAAATAAAAGTTGTTCATTACCTCCTGTAATGTTACCTAGCGGAGATAAAGCTAATATTGTTGTGAAAGGATCGTTGCCTCTGAATTCTGTTTATTATTTGCATAATGTGCTATATGTTCCTACTTTCAAAGTTGATTTGATATCAGTTAGTCGTCTGATGAGAGGCCTGAATTGTTCAATAACCTTTTTTCCTTTATTGGTGAATTTTACAGGATCTGGCTACGAGGAGGATGATTGGTTTGGGTAAACAACGCAATGGTCTATATTATTTGGCGGCACTTGCAACGAAGAATTCAGTAAACACCTCCTCTTCACCCACAAAATAGCCGAACTACAACCTTACCATCTCATCCACCGATCTCTGGCATCATCGCTTAAGCCATGCATCATCTTCCCGTTTAAGTTTTATTGCCATGAATTTTTTAAATTTTCCAGTTCAGTCAAATAATACTTGTCCTGTATGCCCTTTGGCTAAGCAAAGTCGTTTACCTTTCAGTCCTAGTACAATTTCTTCACTAAAACCTTTTGAAATAATTCATTGTGATATTTGGGGTCGTTATTGACACCCTTCTCTTACTGGTGCTCATTATTTTCTTACCATTGTGGATGATTTTACTCGTTTCACATGGATATTTTTAATGCAACATAAAGATGAAGCACAATCACTTTTAAAAAAATTCTTCAGTTTTGTTCAAACTCAATTTGAGTCTCACATAAAAACTTTTCGCAATGATAATGGTGGGGAATTTACCTCACTACGTTCATTTTTTCAAGATCATGAGGTCATTTTTCAACATTCTTGCATTTATACGCCTCAACAAAATAGGGTTATGGAATGAAAACATCGTCACATTTTACAGGTGGCTCGAGCTTTAAAATTTCAAGCTTAACTCCCTACCCATTTTTTGGGGGGGAGTGTTCTCTTACCGCCGTCCACATCATCAATTGGTTGCCCTCTCCAGTTCTTTCTTTAAAAACCCGTTTTGAACTTCTCTACTCCAAACGACCTTTTTTTTCCTATCTCCGTGTCTTTGGTTGTTTAGCTTATGCTACTAATGTCCGTGTTTCCCATAAATTTGATCATCGTTCCATTCCTTCGATTTTTATTGGCTATCCCATTGGACAAAAAGCCTACAAATTATTTGATTTGTCGTTTAAAAAAATTTTCACCAGCCATGATGTCAAATTTCATGAAACTTCTTTTCCTTATGCATCTATCAAGCCCATTTCTCCTTCCCTAATGATGCCTGGCCCAATTCTTTTTCTCCAACACCAAATGCTTCTCTGTCAAACACTATTACGCCTCCTGCTTTACCAAATTCCTTACCTGCATCTCCTTCCTCTCCTTTTCCAGAAACGCCACACACGTCCCCTTCCCCTCCTTCACCCAACCGTTCGTTTCTTTCCTTTGAACTTCCTTCGTCGTCATCTTCTTCACTTGCTCCATCATCCGAACCCTCGTCAATTCCACCTTCCCATTTGCCTACCCCTGTTCCTGATCCTATTCCCCTCCGTCGCTCTAGTCGCCAAACCGGTCCGCCGGTCAAGCTCAAGGATTTTATCTGCAACAATGTTTACTCCACCCAATCAACCTCATTGTCGCTGGGTCCGACTAAAAGTACTCGTCATCCTCTGGCTAAACATCTCTCATATCACAGATATATGCCTCAATATAAATCTTTTGTTCCTTAACTCGGTATAATAACAAAGCCTAGGTCTTATTCAGAGGCCATTGTTCATCCTGAGTGGCAGAAGGCCATGAACTCCAAGTTGTAGGCTCTCCAGGCCAACGGCACCTGGACTCTTACTCTATTTCATGCTGGTCACACTCATATTGGCTGCAGATGGGTGTATAAAGTCAAGTTCTAATCAGATGGGTCTGTTGAGAGGTACAAAGCACGGTTAGTCACCAAGGGCTTCACTCAACTGGAGGGCATCGATTATCAGGATACATTTTCTCCTGCTGCCAAGATTATTTCAGTTCGCTGCTTGCTTGCTTTAGCCACAGCTCGTGGGTGGTATTTACACCAAATGGACGTTAACAACGCCTTTCTTCAAGGCGATCTGGCTGAGGAAATTTATGTCTCTGCTGCCTAGGCATCAGCAACATGGGGAGAATAATCTGGTATATCGCTTACATAAGTCGTTGTACGATTTGAAACAGGCATCTCGCCAATGGTTCGCTAAGTTCTCAAAGGCTATTTGTTCTGCTGGTTTCGTTCAATCTCGAGTCGATTACTCTTTGTTCACCAAAACACAAGGCAAGCTCTTTACTGCTCTTTTAATATATGTAGATGACATTCTAATTACTGGAAATGATCCTGCTAGCATTGCTGCCACTAAGACATTCCTACATAGTCGTTTTAACCTTAAAAACCTGGGTAATCTGAAGTACTTCCTTGGTATTGAAGTTTCTGCTTCTAAGAAAGGGATTTTTATCTCCCAATAGAAATATGCATTAGAAATCATTGAGGATATAAGTCTGTTAGGTGCAGCCCCAAATAATACTCCTATGGAACGAGACTTGAAATTATCAGACAATAGTGATTTGCTCAAAAAACCGAGTAAGTATAGAAGATTGGTTGGTAGATTAATTTACTTGACTGTTTTGAGGCCAGATATAACATATTTAGTACATGTTTTGAGTAGATTTATGCATCAACCCCGAAAATTTCATATAGAGGCAGCTCTTCGGGTTGTCCGATATTTGAAAGGTGCACCTGGCCAAGGCTTATTTTTCTCTTTGAATAGTGACTTCAGGTTAAGGGCTTATTGTGACTCGGATTGGGCAGGTTGTCCACTTACTAGGAGATCCACCACAGGTTATTGCATCTTTCTTGGACCGTCATTAATATCCTGGAGGTCGAAGCGACAGAAAACAGTTTATCTTTCTTCTGCCGAGGCAGAGTATCGTGCAATGACAGGAGCCTGTTGTGAGTTGACATGGCTACGCTATCTATTAAGAGACTTGGGACTAACACATCATGAATCAGCTATGTTATTTTGTGATAACAAGGTTGCCTTACACATTGCAGCCAACCCAATTTTTCATGAGCGAACTAGACACGTTAAAATGGATTGCCATTACATTAGAGATAAGATTTAAAATGGTTCAGTGATTACAAGATATGTGAGTTCTGCACACCAGCTAGTAGATATCTTGACCAAGCCTTTAGGTAAGGAGAATTTTGTTCCTATGATTCGCAAGTTGGGAGTACAAGATATTCACTCTCTAATTTGAAAGGGAGTATTAGGAAGTTAAACTTTAATATTCTCTTTATTTAGTAATAGATAATCAGTGTATATTATCTTCCTATTGTAATGCTTATGTTATAGCTTGACACCGTGTAATGTAGTTTTTCATTCCTGTAATATAGTTTTTCATTCTTGACTTGTAAGAATATTTTGCTGTACAAATACACGATATAATGTCAATAATATTCATTCAAGCAAATTATATCTTTCCTTCATCTTTTCATCCACTTCCATAAATTTAAGTAATGATTGTTGGGTATACGACCAAAGTCCCACATTGGCTAGAAATGGGGAGGATAATAGGTATATAAGGATGGACAAATATCTCCATTGGTATGAGGCCTTTTGGGTATAGCCCAAGAGCAAATCCATGAGGGCTTAGGCCCAAAGTGGACAATATCATACCAATGTGGAGATAGATGGTGTCCATAGTCCTTACAAGTGGTATCAGAGCCAGGCCCCGGAGTTAGCCATGATGGATGAATCCTCGAAATGCCGAACAAAAGGTGGTGGGCCCCCAATCACGATGTAATCCATGGATCAGCTC
>Ga0325401_1006835_pt1 | contig 11061 bp, 11 predicted proteins | sample PopdelMetagenome_FD_205666 | JGI IMG/M metagenome (GOLD analysis project Ga0325401, IMG submission 205666) | Populus deltoides microbial communities from Bellville, Georgia, United States - Xylem-PdKOR-R2 | ecosystem: Host-associated > Plants > Phyllosphere > Stem > Wood/Secondary xylem | place...
TCAGATACTCCACCTCTTACATCATGGAAAGCTGTATAGAAGGCATGCTGCCATGTCATGTTGTCTTGCTGCTAGCTACTCTTGGGTTTCAGCTGCCTTTGAAGTTTTCGAAACTTGTGAGTGTTTGTACACTATCTGAACTTCTGAAGAGAATAAATGTTTTCGTAATCTAAAATTATTGCAACTTTCTTTTAGCTTTGCTATAAAAAGATGGTGTTCCTTAGTTTGTCCTCATTGAAATTTCTAATTGTTGAGTGATCAGAACCTGTGTGTTATACCTGTCATACTGACTTACCTAGAAAATAGTTGTTCAATTATTTTTATTAAAGCCGTATCATTTATTTATTGAATCAGCAGGCTAGGTTTGAATTAGATTTAGCGAGATTAAGTGGATCATTAAAAATCTAGTCGGATTTAACAACTATATTTTATGCTAAAAACTTGGCTCCGGTTAAACTCGAAATTCCAAGTTTTCCATGTAAATCTTCCAATCCATACTTGGATTTAACATCTATGCTTTATGCAAAAGGGGAAAACAAGTCGCGGGGTTTGTGATCATGCACTAATTGAAGGTTGTATATAGTCTAGCATTTGCATGTCAATGGCTGTTTGCGCTGGGATTTCAATGTGTATCCAGAAGAGAGTCATGTCATTGCCTTGACCTGTTAGTTTAATATATTATGTAGTTATATAAAATAATTATTATATTTGTGTAAATATAAATTTGTTATTAATAAAAATTTAATTTATCATTAATATTTATATAATATTAGATTAATAAATCTAATATTTGATTTATGAATCTAGAGTAAAGATAATGTTTATGGTAAAAAAAATGTTTTGCAAATGAAATTACAAAGTTGTTATAATTATGAGATTATTATTGCATCAAAGCATTGATATTAAAATGTTTATGGTCGATGCTCTCTTAAATATTAAACATTTATTAGAGTCGTAGAGACTAGTATATGTTATGTTCTTTTCTTTGTGAAAGGAAGTGGTTGTTCTCATAAGCTGGGGTATAAGGGATACATAGAACTAATATGTAGGTGTTTATCATAGGATATATATACTAACTTGACTTGCATGAGAATTCTATATGAAGAAGATCATATATGTCAATGGAAAGGCTCATATATTGGTTGTGTAAGTGATCCTTAGACTTGAGACACTAAGTTATCTTATATAAAAAATGTTATGCTTTGATGTCATTACATGTTATCTTAATCAAGGAGATGAAATGGAAAACATTAGGTATAACATGAATTATATGAAGGTATTTGAGTGATCAAGAGAGAATTCATAATCTTAGGAGAATTGAAAAAATTATTGTATCTGTTATCAAATAGTATTGACTGAGAAATCATTGGTCAAGGTGAAATGAGATTTGAAAAGAGTTAGAAATTAAGAACATAACAGGTCACACATATTAAGAACTATTAGTTAGAAATTAAATCGGGATAATTAATCAAGTGTGACTTGATTGAAAATAATTTTAGAAATTAAGCATTGAAATGTATTTATTTCAGGGATTATAATTCTAATCCTAGAATAATCAAGTAGGGACTTGATTGATTAAATTTCTAAAATTATCCTTAAATAATATATGGATATTATTTAAGGAGTAAATTGATACATACCAATTTATAGGGTTTTTCATATTTTTTATAAATAATATATTGTGCCTCTTATTTTTTTAAGGAGTGGTTGTCTATTAGACATAAAAACTATGTAAGTCACATAATGGAGAACTAACACTCTTAGCATAGCAATCTCTCTCCCCTAAATAGGGATTTCGAAGATTTTTCACTAGTGGTTCGTGTGGATTATCATTGAAGGCCGAACAATTGAACGACTTGTGGTTTGCGACAATATTTTTTTAAAGAATTATTGAAAGTCGAAGAAGATTAAATCTTCAAGTAATAAATTCCTAAATAACTCTAGATATATCTAAAATATATAGAACTCTTGGGTAATTTTGTTTTATTATTTATGTTGCGTGTATAACATTCAGGAACCCAACATTACTTTCATATGGAAAGCAAGATTTATATAGTATTGGTATATGTGGTTTGTGATTAGTACTTAAAAGTGTATTTTTATCAAAGTTTTATATCATCATTTTGCACTTGAAGTATCAATAACTCCTTAACTAAAACATGTTTTAAAATAACATACCTAATAATATAAGATACATTTAATTTATTGTAAATGTTCATCTTAAATGAAGGCGTATCACATAAATGAAAAGATTGATTGATTATTTTAAGTACTGAAATAAAAATGACAAAGATATGGCCAAACTTAGAAAAGAGATGCTGGTGCAATCTAAACTGGAACACTGTTTGGTAATTGGGTCATAACTGGAGCTGTAGATCTCAAATTTAGGTTTGCTTTATATGGATGGAAAGCTAAGACATAGGCCTAAAACTTTCATGGGAGTCCAAGATTTAAAAAGGTTGTTTTCAAGTCCAAATTGTAGCAACAACGGAGAAGTCCGAATCTGTCCTGCAGCCCAGACACTGTTCAGTGTCCAGCCCATATCTTAAGTTCTAGAAGTCCAAATGACCTCAATTTTTTTTTCCTGGAAAGCTACAACAATTTCCTAGAACTTTCATGGTAAAGTTGGTTGAAATTCTGACGGTATCAATGACATTTTGTTCACACAAGAAGATAAGGATTGTCATCAAGTCAAGATGTGGCCACCCACTCAACAATTATTCATCAAATCAATAGTTCTAAATTTTGGCCTATAAAAGGAGGCATTTACCATGCATGTAGGTATCTTGATTTTCATATCAAGATCATGCTCTTGCTTTCTCTCTTTGTATTTTTGTAATACTTAAGTTTTGCTTTCATTAATATCTATTTTATGCCTTTCATTTCTTTTCCTTTACTTAGTTAACTTTATCTTGTTTATTTATGTTTCTTTTCTTCATTATGTTTAGCTAAGTTTATTATGTCTAGGTGAAAAGGTTACACTAATGGTGTAAGAATAAGTATAGTATAAACTCAACATGGACTTTAATATTGGATATTATCATGTTTTATATTTGTTATCTTGTTCACTTTTAATACTTTGCTTGTTAAATGGTTAATCTAGATTTATGTTGTCTAACCCTTGGTACAAAAAATACTTGGCACTTTCATAGCTCAAACCGTATGGTATAACCGACACCTGTGCTATGAAAGGAACTTGATTTGTTGTTAACATAACTTATAATCATGAATGCTTGACAACATTTACAAGTATTAACATTATTCGAATAAGATAACTAATATAATCATGTTAACAATTTATAATCCGATTGAAACCTCCTTTGTATGTGGTTTCCAGTTGAATAATAAGAGTTTATACTATACTTGTTTGAAATACCATTAGTGGATCCTCTAACCTTGACATTTGTTTTTATCATTGTTTAATCCTCACATTGATCTTCCATCTCAAAGTTCTCATCAACTTCTTCTTCTTCTTCTTTATTATTATTGTTGTTGTTGTTGTTGTTGTTGTATTATTGTTGTTTATAATTTATACAATAAACCTCCCTGTGGTTCGACCCCGGTCTTGACGGGTTATTTATTACTTCGACACTCCTACACTTGGGAAAAGACATCAATCTTTTGGTTGTGTCATGTTTTTGGCGCCGTTGCCGGGGAGGAAAATTCTTGTATAAATTATAGTATTTATTTTATTTTCTCTTTTCTCTTTTCTTGTATCTAACTTTGTTTCTTTTGTTTTCTTCTACCTTTTATTCTTTTCCTACACGTGCATGAGAGTTTGGTCACGTACATTAAGTGGTAGACTTTGTAGGATATCCTCATCATTTTCAAAAACTATGGTCGAAGAAGATAACCAGACGCTTCATAATGAGAATAGTGAGAATAACTGTGTTAGAACACTTAGGACCACATGAATTCAACAAGAACAAGTGCAACCTCATGCATAGTTTTCCCTCCGGATGCATCTCATTTTAATTTTAAGCCAGGCATTATTCAACTTGTACCTTCTTTTCATGGCTCAGATTTAGAAAATCCATTATTGTATTTAAGAGAATTTGAGGAGGTCTGCAACACTTATAATGACTCAAATTGTAGCATGAACACCATCAGATTAAAGCTTTTTCCTTTTTCATTAAAAGATAAAGCTAAAACATGGCTACAAAATTTGAGACAAGGATCCATTCGTGCTTGGGATGAAATGCAACAACAATTTTTTAAGAAGTTTTTTCCATCTCACAGAACAAACTCTTTCAAAAGATAAATCATCACTTTCACTCAAAAACCAGGAGAAACATTTTACCAATGTTGAGATAGGTATCGAGACTTGCTTAATACTTGTCCTCATCATAATTTCAAAACATGGAGATTGATTTCACATTTTTATGAAGGGTTAACACCTAGAGATAGGCAAATGGTTGAATTGATGTGCAATGGAACTTTTGAAGATAAAGACCATAATAAAGCAATGGAGTACCTAGACTTACTAGCTAAAAATGTATAAAATTGAGACACTATAGGCACTTATGAGGCACAAAGTAAAACCCAACCTCATACATCTACTGGAGATATGTACAACCTTAGAAAAGATCATGACCTCCAAGCCAAGTTTGCATCTTTAGCTAGAAAAGTTGAGGCACTAGAATTAAAAAGTAGTGGTCAATTAAAATCTATTCAAGACATTGTGTGTCAAATCTGTGAAACCAATGAATATTCAACTAATGATTGTCCAACTTTGCCTTCTTTTAAGGAATGTCTCCATGAACAAGCCCATGCTTTAAACAATTTCCAAAGGCCCAATCATAACCCATACTCGCAAACATACAATCCTAGTTGGAAAAATCACCCAAATTTCAGTTGGAAGAGTGATAACAATAATGCACAAACTTCACAACCACCATTTCAAGCACACCATAATTTCTAAAATTCTCATGGATATGCACCTCCTTATGCTCCATCTTCTAGAAGAAATCTTGAGGAAACATTACATGTATTCATTGAAAAGCAAGAGGCAATCAACACTCAACTTGCTCAAAGCATGACAGATTTTAAAGATACTCTTGCAAAGTTCACATTTGCTCTCAGTTTTCAAGAGAAAGGTAAGTTTCCATCTCAACCATAACAAAATCCCAAGGGGCAATACAATGCAAATACAAGTAATTCTGGAAGCCAACAAATGGATCAAGTCAAATCAGTCATCACTCTTCGTAGTGGTAAGGTTATTGAAAAACCCACTTTTGAACCTTTTGAGAAAGATGATGAGTCAATCTCTGAGGGTAAGGAAGGGTTGAATCTGAACATTGCGAAGAAAAGACTGATTCACCGCCAACACTTCCATTTCCTCGTGCCATAACCAAATAAAGGAAAGTCAATCACAATTCTGAAATCCTTGAAACTTTCAAACAGGTAAGGATCAATATACCTTTGCTGGATGCTATTAAACAGGTACCTTCCTGTGCTAAATTTTTGAAAGATCTGTACACTGTGAAGAGAAAACTGAATGTGAAAAAGAAAGCCTTTTTAGCTGAACAAGTAAGTGTCATTCTTCAGAACAATAATGCTTTGAAATATAAAGACCTTGGTTGCCCTACAATTTCTTGCTTTATTGGAGAACATAAAATTGAAAGAGCTTTGCTTGATCTTGGAGCTAGTGTGAATTTGCTTCCATGTTCAATTTTTCAAAGTCTCAATCTATGTGAGTTAAAACCAACTTCTGTAACTCTTTTACTTGCCGATAGATTTGTAAAAGTGCCTAAAGGAATAATTAAAGATGTGTTAGTACAAGTCAATAAATTCATTTATCTTATGGATTTTATTGTCTTGGACACACAACATGTTGAAGCGTGTAATTCATTTCCTGTTATTTTAGGACGTCCATTTCTTGCAACTTCTAATACATTGATTAATTGTTGGAATTGACTGGTGAAGCTATCTTTGGAAACATGACATTGGAGATGAATATTTTCAACCTTTGCAAGCAACCTAGAGATGATAATGATTTACAGGAAGTGAACTTTACTGAGAAATTAGTTCATGATTAATTTCAAACCACTTCCAGTGAAATTGAGATTGATGAATCTGATGATTTGCTAATGGTTTATTTTCAAGAAGAATTAAAGACAAATAGTTAGAGACCAAAAATTGAGGAACTGCCACCACGATCAATTCAATCCATTCCTTCAAGTGTCCAACCACCAAAACCTGATTTGAAGCCATTACCATTCAATCTCAAATACTCATTTATAGGAGAAATGAAACTTTTCCGATAATAATCTCTTCCAAACTTAATGCACATCAAGAAGGTAAGTTATTACAGACTCTAAAAATGCAAAAAAAATGCATTAGGATGGACCATAGCTGACATAAAAGGAATTAGTCCTTTGATTTTCACACGCAGGATTTATTTGGAAGAAAATGCTAAACCCTCTAGAGAAATGCAACGAAGGTTTAATCCTAATATGAAAGAAGTAGTGAAAAAATAAAGTCATTAAGCTTCTAGATAATGAAATTATTTATCCTATTTCTGACAGTAAATGGGTAAGTCCTACCGAAAAAGTCTGGAGTCACTGTGATAACAAATAAGAAAAATGAGTTAATTCCAACTAGGACTATTACTGGTTGGCGCATGTGCATTGACTGTAGGAAACTTAATTCAATGACTAGAAAAGATTATTTTTCTTTACCTTTCATGGATCAAATCCTAGAAAGAGTTACAAGTCATGAATTTTATTGTTTCCTAGATGGCTATTCAGGTTACAACCAAATTGAAATTACATTGAAAGATCAAGAGAAGACTACTTTCACATGTCTATTTGGTACTTTTGCATATCGAATGATGCCTTTTGGATTATGTAATGCACCAGCCATATTTCAAAGATGCATGCTCAGTATATTTAGTGATATGGTTGAATGTTTTCTTGAAATTTTTATGGATGATTTTTCTGTTTTTGGTGATTCATTTGATGATTGTTTGACTAAATTAAAAAAAGTTTTGAGCAGGTGTGAAGAGAAGAATCTTGTACTGAATTGGAAAAAATGTCACTTTATGGTAACAAACGGCATTGTACTTGGTCACATTATTTCATCAAAAGGAATTGAGATTGACAAATCTAAAATCGAGTTAATTGCTAACTTACCAACACCAAAATCTATTAAAGATGTTAGATCATTCTTAGGACATGCTGGTTTTTATAGAAGGTTCATCAAAGATTTTAGTGTAATATCTAAGCCCTTGAGTAACCTTTTAATAAAGGATAATATTTTTGAATGGATAAAACATTGTGAAGAAGCCTTTGTTAAACTTAAAAACTTGATTACTTCTGCTCCTGTCATTCAACCTCCTTATTGGTCATTACCTTTTGAAATAATGTGTGACGCTGGTGATTATGTCGTGGGTGCTGTCTTGGAACAAAGAAAAGATAAAAGAAAAAACCTTATGTGATTTACTATACAAGTAAAACTTTAAATAGTGCTTAAATGAATTACACCACCACTGAAATAGAATTACTTGCAGTAGTATTTGCATATGAAAAGTTCAGGTCTTATCTTATTGGCTCACCTGTTGTTGTTTTTAGTGATCATGCAGCATTGAAATATCTTCTTTCTAAGAAAGATTCTAAGGCCAGATTGGTACGATGGATTTTGCTACTTCAAGAATTTGATATCACAATCAAAGATAAGAAAGGCACCGAAAATATTGTCACAGATCATTTGTCAAGATTGACAACAAATTTGAAATCTGACATCACACCAATCGATGACTACTTTCCTGATGAATCTTTACTTTCTGTCTCTATAATGTCTTGGTTTGCTAATATTGTCAACTTTCTTGTTTCAAGAAAATTGCCAACTTATTGGAGTACCCAAGACAAAAGAAAGTTCTTGAACGAAGTGAAGAACTTTTATTGGGATGACCCTTATTTATTCAAATATTATCCTTATCAAATATTTTAAAGATGCATTCCTAACAATGAGGTAAGTAGTGTAATTAAATTTTGTCATTCTGAGGCATGTGGGGGTCATTTCTCATCAAGAAAGAGAACTGCAAAAATCTTATAAAGTGGATTTTACTAGCCCACCATGTTCAAAAACTCACATGCATCCTGCAAGACTTGTGAAAATTGTCAAAAGTTAGGATCTATTTCAAAACGTCACATAATGCCTTTAAATCCTATTCTTATCATTGAGATCTTTGATTGTTGGGGTATATAGATTTCATGGGTCCATTTCCTTCATCATTTGGTTTCTTGTACATATTAGTCACAGTAGATTATATTTCAAAATGGATAGAGGCAATTCCAAGTCGAAACAATGATCACAAAACAATGATAAAGTTTTTGAAAGAAAATATTTTGAGTCGATTTGGAATCCCTCGAGCCATGATAAATGATGGTGGAACACATTTCTGCAACAAGTCATTTGAGTCTTTAATGAAAAACTATGGAATCACACACAAAGTTGTCACCCCTTATCACTCTCAAACAAGTGGACAAGTAGAGCTTGCTAATAGAGAGATCAAACAGATCTTGGAAAAAACAGTGAACCCTAATAGAAAAGACTGGTCTTTAAGATTTAATGATGCACTTTGAGCTTATCAAACTGCTTATAAAACATCATTAGGTATGTCACCTTATAGACTAGTATATGAAAAACCTTGTCACTTACCCGTGGAACTTGAACATAAAGCTTATTGGGCTATTAAAGCTTTCGATTCAAATCTTGATGATACTAGTCAGCTGCGAAAATTACAAATAAATGAGCTTAAAAAAATAAGAAATGACGCATATGAAAATTCAAAAATTCAATAAGTAAGAATCAAAGAGTTTCATGACAAGAAAATACTGAGAAAAACATTCAATGTTGGTCAAAAAGTCTTACTTTATAACTCTCGACTCCATTTATTTCCTGGAAAACTAAGATCAAGATAGAGTGGTCCTTTCATTGTGAAACATGTGTATCCATATGGGGCCTGTGATATTGAGAATACAAAGAATAACAATGTTTTCAAGGTAAATGGACATCGTTTGAAAGTTTACTTTGACAATGTTTTAGTTAAAAATGACTCTATTGAATTGAGTAATCTAGTATATAAAGATTGATTCTTTTCTCACATTGTTTTGTGTTTCGTTTTGCTAGTTACTCTCACCCTCAGTCAAATGGCAGATAACGGTACTCCGTGACTTAAGTTGGTTCTTTCAATTTCCCATAATAACTGATATCTGTGTATATATTTGTGCAATTCTTTGCTCTTGCTCCTTTCTTTAAATCTCTCCTCCAATTCTCATTTGAAAATAGACACCACTCTTGAAAAATTAAAAAAGTATTTTCCCGCTCTGCCTCAGAATGCGATTACAAAAATTTACCGTGCTAGATGTGCAAGATTGAGGTTGTTAATGAATCATGAAATTCCTGAATATATTCGATGGCTGATTGAAGCAAAGGTCTGATTATCAGGTGAGTCCTCTAATTCTTTCATTTCATACATGCCTAGAACAGGTAAAAGCACTTTTGCAAAGAAATATTGTGTAAAACGACTGAAAGTCTGTCACAGATGTGCCAGATGGACTTGTAATGCAACATGTCATTTTTTAGGAATGGTATCTGTAAATCGTGAAGATAAAATACAATTCATTAAGGATGGTCTAAGTAAGGGGTCTTTAGATAATCTTCTATTGACTCTTGAGACGCATCCTAGTGGAGATGTGCATCGTGCAATTCATGATTTATGGCCACAATTCCATAAAGAACATGCCTGACATAGTCTTGGGAATCTGACTAAAAAAGACCTTGTTTGCCAGTTTTTAAGAAAACTGGATAGGAAGCCTATCCCCACCCCATAGAGGGCGTTTAAGCCGTTCTTGGACGTAAAACTAAGGGAAGATGTGAGCCACAATCACAACTACCTGTACATATACATGCTTTTTCAAAATAAGTAAATAAATAAATAAATGAAGAAAGAGAGAGAAAGAGAGTGTGTGAGACTCCAGCTGGCCTACATATAGGTGGTATGATTGCCTTTTAAATTTCTCATCTATAAAATCCTTTCTTCCTTCCTTTCATTTCTACTCAACCTATACATTCAACAGATATAGAAGTGTGTAGAAATGGTAGGTTCCTCGAGTCATTATATACGAAATATTTGTGTTTTCGGTGGATCTAGTCTTGGGAAGGAAATAGAGTTTTTAGAATCAGCAAATCATCTAAGTTAGGAGCTGAGAGAAAGATTCATTTAGTGTATGGGAGACGCAGCCTTGAGTTAACGAGGGGTGTGTCAATAGTTGTATTTTTAGGAGGTAGTCAAGTTTTGGGGGTCATCCCCAAAGCTTTAGCAAAAGGGGATATCATTGGAAGAACAATTGGAGAGGAACTACAGGTCTCCACAATGTCTGATCGAATGAATACAATGTTTAACCATGTTAATACCTTCATTGCTTTACCAGGTGGTCTGGGCACATTAGAAGAGATCTTTCATATTTCCTCTTGGGCCCTACTGCATATTCACCATAAACCCATAGGTCTGTTAAATGTTAATGGTTTTTATGATAAGTTGTTGTCTTTTCTTGATCATGCTGTGGAACATGAATTTCTAACTTTTTTGGCACGACAAATCATAATCTCTGCTGCTACTATTGAATAATTGATTGACCAGCTACAATCTTTCAATCATGTAATTGATCCCTCTATGAGTCGCATAAATTGGTCAACTAAGGAAAGCCGTAAAAAGCTTAGATTGGATTTGAGCCTTCGTTTGTGAATCTTTGTGTCTTTTGTTATTGTGTTTTGTTGTTGCTTATATTTGTTTAAGTGTGTTTCAGGTTTGTTAGTGTTTGTTATTTCAGGTGATGTCTATAATCTATCTTTCTACCTTAGAACATTGAGGACAATGTCTCATTTTGGTTGGGGGGAAAGGGTAGTAGTTGATAAAAAAAAAAACTAACTGTATTATTTCATAAACCATTTGCAAAACTGTTGTTACTAGGATGGCAGAGTAAAGGTTAAAATGACTCTTAAGACGCATCTTAGTAAACATTCTTAACAAGGTCTATCAGAATACTTCTTAAAATA
>Ga0325401_1006843_pt1 | contig 11056 bp, 10 predicted proteins | sample PopdelMetagenome_FD_205666 | JGI IMG/M metagenome (GOLD analysis project Ga0325401, IMG submission 205666) | Populus deltoides microbial communities from Bellville, Georgia, United States - Xylem-PdKOR-R2 | ecosystem: Host-associated > Plants > Phyllosphere > Stem > Wood/Secondary xylem | place...
TATACATCTAAAAAATATATTTTAGAAAATGAGTGAATATATTCGTTCAAGATTGCACACCATTAAATAAATCCCAACGACACGATATCTTTAGTATTTCTTTTTAGTGATAAAAATAGAATGGTGTGAATCGGTATGTAGTGTTGGGAATTAATATTGTTTTTGTCATTTATATAATATATCACCTATTAAAAAAAAACTATATGGAATGTCATTAATGTTTTTATTTTTCTATCGATATATCCATCGGTAAATATAATATATCACCGACATAGATCTATAATTTTGTTAGTAAATTAACAGTACCAGTGACATTTATAGTAATTCTTTTCTAACTCTATTTGGAATATACCGACAGAGTTGTTCCATCAGAAACCCCGTCAATAGTATTTTAAAAATATATATTTTTTAAAAAGATATATTAAACAGAAGTAAAAAAATAATTAAAAAATTAAATAAAAAATTAAATAAATAAAATATTTATTACAAATTTCAATATTTGTACGTTCAAATACAATAAATCTAAAATAGATGCAGGGCTGGAGGAGGAGGAGGAGGCTGGTGGTCACTAGGACTATGATCCTATTAAGGGTTGCATATGTACCACCCTTCTATGATCTCATCTCTATTATCAATCGGCAAAATTCTTTATAATCAGCATTGAGTTGTTTATATTTGTCATTAAGAAGGATCATCCAAGCCTGTACTCGTTGGTCTAACATCGTCGCAAACTCCGGAGTGCTCAGAATTGATTGTGAGAATCCAACGATCAAAACACTACGGAACGTCTGCAAGTTCTTAGCTGTAGTGTTAGAGAGCCCATATAACCAATTTTTATCTAGTCCATAGGACGATTCTACCTCCAACCACAAATCCAGATCGAGATCCAAATGAGTCGAAGAATCGCCCTCGTATCTCTCCTTTAACCGGCTATTGTATGTATCCAAAAAAGAAAAAATAAATTCATCAAATTCAAGGAAATCATAACTAAAAAAAATGGTTGAACCTTAGATAGGGATCTCCTTACTAAGAAAATTGATGAGATAAGGATCTCCATACTAAGAAGAACTTTTTTCAAACCTTAGATAGACTAACGAATAGAAACACAATTTAAAACAAACCACAAAGCAGCTTACTATAGGTAAGGTGCATTGAGGGTGATACGTCTTCCCCTTGCATAACCAATCCCTTTATCCAAACTCTCATAGACCATTAGGTTTTCTAGTAACCATAATACTAGGTAAGGTGTATTGAGGGTGATACGCCTTCCCCTTGCATAACCAATCCCTTTTCCCTTTTTGTTATTGATAAAAGATAAGATTTTTTTATCATTTCTACTCACATCCACCATAACCAACCCTGATAACCCTGACACGGAAGGATGATCACCGCGACGTTGCATACGTGTGATAGAATGACGACTCCACTAGGGACCCCACGTACTAAGCTTTGTTTGTTTGATTGTTATGTTTTTTTTTTGTTAGTCTGTTCATTTTTATTCTTTTTATACTTTAAATTTTATTGTTTTTGTCCATCATTTTTATTATCAAGATGCATTCTTTTGTACATATGGCCCATGTATTTGTATATTGGATATGGACTAATACCTCACACATCACTTGCTTTAATTTTAAAAGTACAAACAAAACTTCTAAATTAGGTGGAGAATTAACAATCTGCCTATGACTATCGGTCAAGGTTCAGGTGTGTGAAAATTCGAACTCATATCCGAGTGCTTACTTGGTAATGGTGGGCATGCATACTTTAGCCATTCCTCATAATGCCCCTATACTGTCTCTACAAAGAGCGTCACTAGACAGATCTGAGATCCTTTTAAGACTAGAATTAATGTAAAAATCCAAGTTGACACAAGTGGTTGAGGGAAACTGTCCAAGAATTGATGCCCGTGGATTGCCACACATTACTAAGACAAATCACGTGGTAAATGATTTGGAGAAATTGCTACTTATTATGGAGTACATCGATGAGACCCTCTTTGAGAGGCGATATGAGAAGATTACACAGCTAATGAGGCTTTCAATAGAAGCAACAGTTGTGAAAGCTTTATTAAATTTTTAGGATCCCAATTACAAGTGTTTTATTTTTGAGAACATCGAAATGACACCTACCTTAGAAGAGTATGAAAGGATCACTACTTGAATTCTTAGAAATACCAACGAAATTTTTCATCAGTATTTATTCTCTCATTCCATTAGTAATAAATTTAGCAATAGGCTCACGAACAGAAATGTTCTGCTGGTAAAACTCTTGTCGGTAATTTTTGGTATGTCGGTAATAAAATTACTGATGGATTTACTGACGGGAAAAGCACGCCAAAAAAAATTTGTTCGCTTCATTCCATCGGTATTTCCCAATGATAAAATACCGTATATAATTTTGCCATATAATCGACACAATACCGTATACAATGACTTTTGTAGTAAATCTATTTCTTATCTTCAAGACAATCTCTATCTTTAAGATAATGATAGTTATTCACTTTCAAATTCGATTCTTAATCAAATTCTAAACTTCAAAGAAGAGAATGAGTTTGATTGAAACTTTGTTTCTCACACACGAAGGGACTCTTGCTCTATAGATACAGATCTTAGTGTATGCACAAAGGAGGAGGGGGGAGCTAAAAAAAAAACCCCAAAAGAAGGAAAAAAAGGTAAAAAAAAACACTTCACTAAAACAAAAAAAAGAAAACAAAGGTGGCGACGAATCCTATACCAGTCGCCGCCCCCTTCAGCCTTTTTGGCTTTTCTTCTCCGGTCTCGGTCTCTCCCCCTTAGGCCTTTCCTTTTTCTCTTTTCTTCCCTAGCCTCCAGATCTCGATCATCTTCACCATCTTGTTTTTTCTTGGAATCCCAGAAGGCGGGCCTCCCTCAACTCATCCTCTTAACCCATACTGAGAAGAACAACATAACGCCAGCCTCAACCATAACAGAGTTTGTCTCTTCGCCAGCAGGGGATTTCCTCCTTCTCAACCGTCTGCACCAGCACGCAGCAGTTGTGGGGGATTCCGTCTCCCCTATGCGCGGACCGGTGGTGTACTGATAGTTGCCTAATTGGAGGCTAAGCACACTGGGACACGATATTTAACGTGGTTCGGTAAATTACCTACATCCACGGGAGAAGTCAATATTATTAGAGACAGATAGAGAAAGGGTTACAACACACATAGAGAAGGAGGATCACTTCACTCAAACTCTACTCCCATTGCTCTCACACTGCTGCACAAGGTAGCAAGGCTGCTGCCCTTGGCAGCCCCTCACTTTCTCTCTTGCTCTCTTACGTTCTCTTCTCTACTCTCTATCTCATTGCTCTCTAAAATCATGCCTCTTTTATACGCATCCGTAGTGTTGCTCCACTTGTTCTTTTGTCAACAATGGTGGCTGCCAATAGTCAATGGTTGGTGCCAACTTTTGACATCTTGGATGGGTGCACATGGTTGGTGCAACTTCAGCTGCAGGCTCTTGACAATGGCAACCCTCTCCTAGAGTAGGGCTGTTGCCACATAAGTGGCAATATCCCAACAGCAGTGACATAAGTGAAAGATCATCCTCCAGCAGCAGCTCTGCACCAGCATGGTGGACGAGAGCTACATCAACAAGGTCTTCAGCTGCCCCATCGTGGTCTCCTGTTTCGGCAATGAATGAGATGACAACACTGGAGCAACATTAGCAGGAGCAGCATGGCAGCAGTGGACTGTCCCAGTCTCAATTGAAGCAATGTTTAAAAATTCTTCTCGCCAGCCCTTGCACCAGCAGCCTTCCCTCTCCACAGTCCGAACTCAGGACAACGGCACCCCTCGGTAGCAGCAATAGGACGTGTTCACTTCCATGTAACGGTAACAATGGAGTCTTCATCGTCCCAGCCAAAATCAGCAGCAATCTTCCCTTCCCAACAACAACAGTGCTGTCTTCATCAACACCGTAACAGTGGCAGAAGATCTTTCTTCCAGCAGAAAAAGCGGCACCTTCTTCTCCGGCCATCGACAGCTGTAGGATCAACTTCTTAGCCGGGGGTAGCATTGGTTAAATTCCCTCCCCAGCCGAGCACCTGCTTCTTCCAGCCACAACAGCAGTGTCGTCTTGGCTACTCTCTCAACCCAAGCAATGACCTGTCTTCTGTGGTCGAAAGCTTTAACATTCTAGCAGCCCCAACAGTAAGTAGTTTCAGCATAGAGCAAGACCTTCCTTGGCCACTCGGTTCTAGCAGCCCCGTCCTCTCTCTCGGGCCAGCTACTCATCTTCAGCGGCCATGAATAGCAGCAATTTGCGCCTCCAACGAGCGACCTTCTCTGTACTGCGCAGGTGGCAAGCCATAACAGTTGTCTCTCCTTAGCCATGGTTGCAGACATCCCTCCTCAGCACTAGAAGTAACGAGACCAGTTGAGAGAGATGGAACCAGAAGACAGAACCAAAAAGAAAAGAAAGAAAGAATAGGGAAGACGAAGAAAAACATAAACATAGGGGAAAACAGTAGCAGTCGATCGGCCACCCTCCATCATCATCGTCTTCGTCTTTGTCTTCCAAACAGCGTAATAACAGCAAACAGCGATGCCTCCAACAGCCGTATGCCTAGGTAAGTTTCCTTGCTAAAATAATTAACTGGTTATTGTTGCATGCATCCGCGAACCAATCACACATGCGTGCAATAGTAGCCAGGCAAACTAGTGACCCGATCTTATTTTTTTTTAGTTTTAAGACCGGGCTACATAAATGATAAAAAAAATAAAAAAGGAAAAAAAAGAATAGTTGTCGTTTCTTTTAATACAGAATTTTATGTATTTAATCACTGACATCAGATTCAGGAATATCATACTTTTATGGATTGCACAATATTTACAAACGCTAGAGTTCAAAATATTCATAGGTGAATATTCACCGGCGCTAGAGTCAAGAATATTATAGGATGACCTAAAAAATAGAACAAAGACAAACTCTTAGCAATTTAAGACAAAACCAGCAATGCAGCTTGCCTCAGGTAGAATGCTTAAAGGGTGATAGTATCTTTCCTTTCACGTAACCAATCTCGTACCATAGAATCTTTGTTGACAAGTTAAATGTTAAAAATCTGTTCTTTTTCCATGAGATTTTAATTTTTAAACGAGTCGCCTCGACATCCGGGTGTGACACCGTTAATAATTATTTAAAAACATTTTCAAGAAATCTATTTAATAGAAGTAGAAAATAATTAAATTAATATAAATCAACACTCCATAATACTCATGAACTGAGATGCTTGGAAAAAAGAAGAACAAAATAAAGTTAAGCAAATTTGCAACAAATAAATAAATCAACTAAAAATAATTTCCACCTAACCTAGAAAACCTATTTCATAACCCATAATCCAGCAACAAATAAAATAATTTAATTGAAATTGAACAACAAAATTGATAAAAATAAATCCAACTAAAATCCAACAAAATTGATCTCATATGAAAAAAATCCTACAACAACATTTATACAATTATTAAGAACAATTGTTTTTTAAAATAAAAAAAATATAATGCAAAACAAACACAAAAAAAGAGAAGAAAAAAGAAAAATCTTACCTTAATGTAATTACGAGTGAAGTTAAGAAGAGAAAAGAAAAAACAAATTTATAAAGTATGTTAATTAAAAAAAAAACTAAGAAGAGAAGAGAAGAGGAGAGGAGAAAACATACATGCGCGTGGAGGAGAAAATAAAAAAAAAGTAGTTGAAGAGAGAAGAGAAAGAAAGAAAGCGACGTTGATGTTTTTTACATAAAGGGATGACAAAGAAGAAGAAGAAGAGGCGCATTTGTTATGAAATGAGGGATTCTAATATTTTATTGGGGCATTTTACTGACAGATAACTAAATATTAATAGTTTTAAGTATTCTATCAGTGATTTTGTCTGTAATATTTAATTAAAATATTCAATTTAATTAAAAATTTTCAGAAACCCCCTAAATATCACTGATGACTTTTCAATCCGTCGGTGATTCCGTCTGTAATATTTAATTAAAATTTTTAATTTAATAAAAATTTTTCAAAAACCCCCAAATATCATCAGTGACTTTTCAATCTGTCAGTGATTTCATCTGTAAAGAACACTAATTAATAATATAATTGAAAAGTGAATAGTTCTAGAGCTTTGTCGGTGATACCCTTTGTAATTGACATAATGAACAATGTAAGGGAGAAGTTAATAGTTTACCAATAAGTTTATAGACAGATTTTACCAAAAGTATTAATTGGTTGATATAAATGACACGTCATTGTACTTTTTTACTTTGTTTTAATTCCTTGTTTTTCCATTGTATTTTCCTCGGTATATACCAAAGGAATATTTCCATCGGTGTTTACCGATGGATATAGCGAGAGAATAATATATTTGTAAAATTTACTGTAATTTACCAACATAAACATTATGTCAGTGTTTCCATTTGTATTTGTCAATTTTTTGGTAGTGGATTCTAGATTTCCCAAATAATAGCCATAAGATCTATATTAGAAGAAAATTTGAAGATACAACTTCAAAAGTAGTCAAGTTATTATGCTTAGGAAAAATCAACCGGTGTGGAGTAGCTAATGGAGGATTCAAGTGGAAAATCATTGAAGCTCAAATGAAAAAAAATGTTGAGGAAGGCAAGTTAGGAGATGAACGGTACAAGCTGGTGGCCTTTGCTATACTTGGGTTAGTTCTATTCCCATATGAAATTGGAGTCATTAGTTTAGAAGCCACGAATACCTTTATGAAGTATGAGTGTAATCGAATCAACCCTTCTGTTACAATTTTGGCTAAAACCATGCTATCAATCAACCATTGTAGGATGCATGAAAAATGAGCTATAAGATGTTGTGTTCCAATGATGCACCTGTGGATCATCAGTCATATCAAAACACCAAGAAATATCTTTAATAATTTTTTGTGGTTTAATCTTCGACCATTAAAAATTATTATAGATGAAACTTGGAAGAACCTGAACGAGGAAGCATGGGTGGAGAAATATGTCACAGTACCACAAAACAACTTCAAATGGAAACCATCATGGATGAACGATGCAGTTTGTATAATGAGCTGTGGTAGTAGGATATGGGTTCCTCTGATTGGTGTAATTAGATACATTATTTATGCGCTTGCGCTTGTAACGAGACAACTAGGTGGAACATAGTATGTACCAAAAACTCTAAGTTTAGCAGATTTCACTAATCTGTGCAGAAATCAGTGATCCCTAAAAGAAATGGAACGTATTAAACAAGACTGAGAAAAGCTTCTACTAGTAAATAAAGAAGAAAGAAGTGGAGTTGAATCTTTATTTAGTCAAAACTACGCAATTTAGAGAAATGAAGGGCCTTCTCGGATGTTTAAAAATTCAGAGTAGAAAGTAAAGCTACTGAAAAGAAAAAGGATTGATATTAAGGAGGAGTTAAGAAAGCAAGTAGAGAAGTGCAGAATTGATCTCTGCCATAACAAAGGGTAGCAACAACTCCTGGAAAAACAATTAATTGAGGAAGATAAAATGAGGAATTACTTAAACCAATAGTTGAAAAAGAAAGATGAACAACCAGAGGCTTTAAAAAGCAATCACGAGGTAGTGAAAGACTGGAAGAAGAAGGTTGTGGTAGCTGTTGCGATGTCGCGGTCGCACAAATTAATTATCCTACCTTAAAATATAACACACAAGATAATATAGAGAAAGTAAGGGGTCGATCCCACGAGAAAGGTTCAAGTCAGATTTTTATGTTAGATGATATGCAATTTAGGGAGGTTTGGATGTTATCTAGGCTAAAGCAAAAGAAAATAGAAAACTATCAAGCAAAATTAAATAAAATCAAAAAATTATCAAGAGAACAAACCTTGCTCGCAAGTACACATCCACCTACAGAAATCAGAACTGATCATAGAAACGAAACATCAATTTATATTTTGAATATTTATCACTTCTTCACATTGGTTAGTTAACGGATTCGCCGTATAACTAACCCTAACTATCAAACAACCACAATGTCCGCACTAGTAATTTAATTCAATGGCAGCCTTAAGAACTAGATAAGTTGATTAATCAAGAAAACATAATTGTCAGCAGTCTATGTTTGATTTGATTGAATGTTCTCCCTGAGATTAATAACGTATATCCGTCATAATTATTAAACTCAGTTGCTTCACAAGTTCATATAGCACAGCTCCGGTTTTGATATCAAACTTAGCAATAGATTGTCTACAATAATAACTTAGAGTCCGCTCTAACAATTAAAATAAACAAACATAAGAAAAATAAGCATAAGAGAACAAACATATTCATCATATAAACTGAAAATAAAAGGTAAAATAAATCTTACAGTTCTTGAAATCCGAAAGTTTCCATGTCCTTGCAACTAAGAAAAAATGTTTAGCCTTGCATGTTTGTTGAAAAACTAATAAAAAAAGGAAGAATGCATGATTTCTAGTTTCTTAGAGGAAGGGGGCATTTTTCTCTTCTTGGCTGGCTGACCCCCTTCTCTTCTCTCATTCTTTTTATATCCTAGGAAACCCTAGTCTCTATTTTACCAAATAATCCTCCCTTAAGTAGGCAGTTTACATTTAAGTACTTCAATAACTATTTTCCTAAAAAAGAAGAAATAGCCTTGCATGAAATCTTCAAGCTTTAACTTAGAGGAGCTAAATTGCTGAAATAAAAACTTGGATATCGGTTTAGATGCTTCAGAACGTAATTTGGACTCGTTTCTTCATGAAACCTGTTTGGTGGCAGAATTCAGTTGTCATCTTTAAAAAATTATATCTCCCTCATAAGACATATTTTTTTGCTGAAATTTGTTAGCGTTGACAGGCCTTTGAGTCACGAATTCAATAAAATTGAGTTTGCATCAATTGAATTTCTGTAGCTCTAGATATTCAAGTCGGAATGGATGAAGGTCAACAGTGGTAGATTGTGAGATTTGACTTTGAAGGCTGCGATTTTCATGCTCTTCCTTATTTTATTTTCTTGCCTTAGATTTCCAAAAAGATATGGATGTTAGCTTTTTAATGCCACTAGAATCACTTTATTTTGACATCTAGAACTCACGCTCTGCATAAAACATCAACTGACGGTCAAATCTGCCAATTACCTCCAATTTACTCCTTTTTTCATCTTTTATCCAAAAATACCTTCAAAACATAAAATAAAGAATATCAAGACATTTTATAAATAAAATATAGGCAAAACACTAGTTAAATGTGGGTGAAACTATCGAATAATATGGTTGCATCAGTAGCCGAAGACATAGCCAAAGGTATCCAAGATAAGTTGAGAAACCAAATAGATAAGAATGATGTGTTATTAAACAAGCATGTGATAATAGAAAACGTGGTGGCTAAAGTCAAGAGGTCAACTGAAGACAAGATAAATACTATTGCTTAACTTCTTTTGATTTCAAGCTCTCTCAACATAAAATCTTAAGAACATAAAGGAACACTTTTTCTTTTCTTTTCTTTTTCTTTTCTTTTTTGTTTTTCACCTTTGGCAACTTTACCCATCTTTTCATCAAGCATCACTTCTTCTTTCTTTTCACATAATTTCCAATCATAATTCCATGAGATATCACAAGTATATACTCTACTAATCCTTGGCTAGAGGAAAAGGAAAACATATAAATACATGGATAAAACAAAGAAAAGATAAAAAAGCTCAAATGGGGCTCACTAAGAATAATATGCTTTAGGTTGGCCTTTTGGCTCAAATGGTTAAAATTCCTAATGCCTTTATCATCTTCATGTATATATGTAATGTGAATGTAATCTCAACAAGATATGAAGCAAGTTCTAGAGATACATATCATTGAAAGAATGCACAATCAAAGAATATAATGTTGAAGGCTCAAAGCTTGCATTGGTATAACACTATAAAGTCAACATGGCATATTCTCAAAGTCAATCCCTAAACCAATTAAACCTAAAAACTTGCATGCACACTCCTTCATTTGATTTATATCTTCATCTATCTCAATTAATTCTCATATGTAATACTCACATTCTGATAAACCAATAGGAGTTTAAAAGATCAAACATAGAAATTTGTTTTTTTTTGGAACAACAAAGAAAATCAAAATAAGAAAACTAACATTCTCCTAATACCCCCACACTTAAAACACAACACTGTCCTCAATGTTGAAATAAAAGAAAATGAATATAGGATAATGCCAAAAATAAAGCAAAATGCAAAAAATAAAAGATAAGGGAAAAAAAAAAGCAAATCTTTTTTTTTTCTCGTTTTGTGCTAGGTTGCCTCCCAGTAAGCGCTTTTGTTTTATGTCATTGGCTTCACATGTTGTATGCTCATTCTTCATAGATTGGTTCAGCTAACTTCGCAGAAGCGGTGAGTTCTATCGTCCAACCTTTATAGAAAGGTTTCAAGCGATGCCCATTGACCTTGAGTACTTTGTTGGTTTCTAAACTTGTAATTTCAATTGCACCATAAAGAAAAACATTAGAAACAACGAAGGATCCAATCCAACAAGAGCACAATTTTTCAGGAAAAAGTTTCAAACACGAATGATAAAGAAGGACTTTGTCTCCAACATTAAACTCTTTTCTTGTAATCATTCGGTCATGGAGACTCTTAATATTTTCTTTGTAAATTCTTGCATTCTCATAAGCATCATTTCGAATCTCTTCCAACTCTTGCAATTGCAACTTTCTTGCAATCCTAGTAGCATCATAATCCATGTTACATTTTTTAATGGCCCAAAAAGCTTTGTGTTCAAGCTCCATCGGTAGATGACATGCTTTTCTATAAATCATCTTATAAGGTGACATTCCTATAGGTGATTTGTAAGCAGTCTGATAAGCCCAAAGTGCATCACCAAGTCGTAGACTCCAATCTCGCCGGTTAGGTTACACTGTCTTCTCCAAAATGGACTTGATTTCTCGATTTGAAATTTCAGCTTGGCCATTCGTTCGAGAATGGTACGCTGTAGAAGTCCGATAAGTCACATGATATTTGCGTAACAATGCTTCCATTGAACGATTGCAAAAATGAGTGCCATGATCACTAATGATAGCTTTAGGGATTCCAAACCTGTTAAATATGTGAGTCCTGA
>Ga0325401_1006847_pt1 | contig 11054 bp, 8 predicted proteins | sample PopdelMetagenome_FD_205666 | JGI IMG/M metagenome (GOLD analysis project Ga0325401, IMG submission 205666) | Populus deltoides microbial communities from Bellville, Georgia, United States - Xylem-PdKOR-R2 | ecosystem: Host-associated > Plants > Phyllosphere > Stem > Wood/Secondary xylem | place...
GCTCGAACAGGTGTTTGAATGTGCTGGGCGTCTTTCCTACAGTGCCGTCCATGGCACACGACGACACGCCGGACAGCCCCACCAGCGACACCGGCCGACCCGCCCGTCGGCGGGGACGTCCGACCAAGGCCGAGGTCGCGGCGCAGCTGGGCGAGTCGGCGTCGGTGAGCTCGCTGCCCGACGGTCCGGCGGACAGCTCGGGCCTCACCCCGCGTCAGCGCCGCATCCTCGAGGTCATCCGCGACACGGTCGAGTCGCGCGGCTACCCGCCGAGCATCCGCGAGATGGGCGAGGCGGTCGGCCTGGCCAGCTCCTCGAGCGTGTCCCACCAGCTGAAGGCGCTGGAGCAGAAGGGCTTCCTGCGTCGCGACCCGAACCGGCCGCGCGCGCTCGAGGTGCTCCTCCCCGGCGAGGACCGTCGTGCCCCGGAGCCGGTGCGCGTCGCCCCCGTCGAGCCGGCGAGGCCCCGCCTGGTCGAGGTCGACGACTCGGGCGTCAACGCCTTCCCCGAGCCCGTCCACGTTCCCGTGCTCGGCCGCATCGCGGCCGGCGGGCCGATCCTGGCCGAGGAGCGCGTCGAGGACGTGTTCGCCCTGCCGCGCCAGCTCGTGGGCGAGGGCACCATGTTCACCCTCGAGGTCCGCGGCGACTCGATGATCGACGCCGCGATCTGCGACGGCGACTGGGTTGTCGTCCGGCAGCAGCCGAACGCCGACAACGGCGACATCGTCGCCGCGCTGCTCGACAACGAGGCCACCGTGAAGACCTTCAAGCGGCAGCCGGGCCAGGTGTGGCTGATGCCGCACAACCCTGCGTACGACCCGATCGACGGCAACCACGCCACGATCCTGGGCAAGGTCGTCGCCGTCCTGCGTCGGCTTTGAGCGGGTCCCGTCCGTCGCCGAGCGCGGCGGGCGGGTTCCGCCGGCGAGCAGAGCGACGTGCCCCTTCATCAGCAGGGTGCCGCCCTCCGATCCGCGATCGGGCGGGCGTCAGGCCCTACGCCTCCTCGGCCAGCCGACGCAGCGCGCCGATCACCGTCTCGCGGTCGGACGTCTCCCACATGTCCGGCATCGAGGCGCGCAGGAAGGACCCGTAGCGCGCCGTCACCAGGCGCGGGTCGAGCACGGCCACGACACCCCGGTCGCTGCTGCGGCGCACGAGCCGCCCGGACCCCTGCGCCAGCAGGAGCGCCGCGTGGGTGGCGGCGACGCTCATGAACCCGTTGCCGCCGGCGTCGGCGACGGCCTTCTGCCGTGCCAGCGTGAGCGGTTCGTCCGGTCGCGGGAACGGGATCCGGTCGATGATCACCAGCTGGCACGTCGCCCCGGGGACGTCGACGCCCTGCCACAGCGACAGGGTGCCGAAGAGGCTGGTCGTCGGCTCGCTGGTGAAGCGCCGCGTCAGCTCGGACAGCTGGGCGTCGCCCTGGCACAGGATCGTCAGCTTGGGCAGCTGCTTGCGCACGTGCACGGCGGCCGCCTCGGCCGCGCGCCGGCTGGAGAAGAGCCCGAGCGTGCGCCCGCCCGCCGCCCAGACGAGCTCGGCGATCTCGTCGAGCACCTCCTTGCTCATGCCGTCGCGACCGGGGGTCGGCAGCGTCCGGGCCACGTAGCGGATGCCCTGGCGCCGGTAGTCGAACGGCGACCCGACGTCGAGCGCCCGCCACGGGACCGGCGGGTCGTCGTCCTTGGCGCCCTCCACACCGCGGGGGACGTACGCCTCGGCCGAGTCGTCCCGGTCGCGCGCCCGCAGCCCGAGCGCGGCCGCCGAGGGGCCGAAGTCGTCGCCGAGCTTGAGCGTCGCGGAGGTGAGGACGATCGTGCGCTCGCCGAACACGGACGAGCGCATCAGGCCGGCGACCGACAGCGGCGCGACGTGCGCCTCGCGGCCCGACCGCTCCCGCTCGGTGACCCAGACGACGTCGTACGGCGACAGCCCGGCCATCCGCTCGGCCACGTCGAGCACCTCGCCGACCGCAGCGGCCGCCTGGCGCTGCTCCGGGCTCGGCTTCTCCCCGCCGGCGCTGCCGGTCAGCGCGGACACGGCGGCCCGGGCGGCGGAACGGACCCGCTGCGCCGCGACCACGAAGGGCGACGCCGGGTCCTCCACCCGCTCCAGCGGCATCTCGTCCAGCGCGGTCCGCAGCTCGTCGGCGGACTCGAGCAGGTCGAGCGCGACGTCGTCGGACAGGAAGGTCACGGCGCGCTTGCCGACCCGCTCGACCTGCTGCGGACTCAGCTCCGCCGACGCGGCCCCCGTCACCCGGGCGACGAGCTCGTGCGCCTCGTCGACGACGACGGCGCGGTGCTCGGGAAGTGCCGTGCCGCCGTGCATGGCGTCGATGGCGAGCAGCGCGTGGTTGGTCACCACGAGCCCGGCGGAACGGGCCTGGTCGCGCGACTTCTCGACCAGGCAGGAGTCCCCGTACGGGCAGCGCTGGGCGCCGAGGCACTCGCGCACCGGCACCGAGACCTGGTGCCAGGCCCGGTCGCTGTGCGCGGGGGCGTCGTCGCGGTCGGCGACCCCACCGGTCGCGGCCTGGTCCTCGGCCCACTCCCGCAGCGCGAGCACCTCGGTGCCGAGCGCGGACTCCGGCGACGCGCTGGACCGGGCGGTGGCCGCCAGGTCGTCGGCCGAGATCAGCGTCCCCTGCTCGGTGACGCCCCCGTCCCGCACGCGCAGCAGGCAGGCGTAGTTGCTGCGGCCCTTGAGGACCGAGAACTCGGGACGCCGCCCGGTCACCCGCTGCACCGCGTCGAGCGCGGCGGGGATGTCGGACTTGGCCAGCTGCGCCTGCAGGGCCAGCGTCGCCGTCGCGACGACCACGCGTTCCCCGGGGTGCTCGGTCAGCCAGACCAGCGACGGCGCGAGGTAGCCGAGCGACTTGCCGGTCCCCGTGCCCGCCTGCACGAGCAGGTGGCGCCGGTCCTCGAGCGCGAGGGCGACGGCGTCGGCCATCGCGTGCTGCCCCGGACGGTCGGCCCCGCCGATCCCGGCGACCGCGTCGTCGAGGACCCGCCGGTGGCCGGGCGCCGAGCCGTCCTTCGCTCCCCGCGGCGGGGCGAGGGTCTGCTCAGCCACCGCGGACGGTCGCGTCCAGCGCGGGACGTCCCCGCTCGTACTCGGCCAGCTCGCCGGCCAGGTCACCGTGCACCCGCGCCACGACGAGCGTGCCGTCGCCGGTGTGCTCGGTGGTGAGGAGCTCACCCTCCTGGTGGATCCGGTTGAGCAGGTCGCCGCGCCCGTACGGCACCAGCGCCCGGACCTCGACCTCGGGCCGCGGCAGCCGGGCCTCCACGGTGCGCTGCAGGTCGGCGATGCCGGCACCCGTGCGCGCCGAGACGACGACGGCGTCGCGGTAGCGCGCACGCAGGGCCGCGATCGCCTCGGGGCCGGCGGTATCGGCCTTGTTGATCACGATCAGCTCGGGGACCTTGCCGGCCCCGATCTCGGCGAGGACGTCGTGGACCGCGCGGATCTGGCCCTCCGGGTCGGGGTCGGAGCCGTCGACCACGTGCAGCAGGAGATCGGCCTGGGCCGACTCCTCGAGCGTGGACGCGAACGCCTCGACGAGGTCGTGGGGCAGGTGCCGGACGAACCCGACGGTGTCGGTGAGCGTGAAGACGCGGCCGTCGGCGGTGGCGGAGCGACGCACCGTCGGGTCGAGGGTCGCGAACAGCGCGTCCTCGACCAGCACGCCCGCTCCGGTGAGCCGGTTGAGCAGGCTGGACTTGCCGGCGTTGGTGTAGCCGACGATCGCCACGGACGGGATCTGGTTGCGCTTGCGCTCGGCCCGCTTGGTCTCGCGGGTGCCGTCCATCTCGCGCAGCGCTCCGCGGAGCCGCGCGATCCGGCTGTTGATGCGACGGCGGTCGGTCTCGAGCTTGGTCTCACCGGGTCCGCGCCCACCGATGCCCGCACCGCCGGCCGCCCGGCCACCGGCCTGGCGCGAGAGGTTGCCGCCCCAGCCGCGCAGGCGCTGCTTGAGGTAGTTCAGCTGGGCCAGCTCGACCTGGGCCTTGCCCTCCGCGCTCTTGGCGTGCTGGGCGAAGATGTCGAGGATCAGGGCGGTCCGGTCGATGACCTTGACCTTGACCCGGTCCTCCAGGTTGCGCAGCTGGGCCGGGCTGAGCTCGCCGTCGCAGATGACGGTGTCGGCCCCGCTGGAGACGACGACGTCGCGGAGCTCGGCGACCTTGCCGGAGCCGATGTAGGTGGCGGGGTCCGGCACGGGCCGGCGCTGCACCAGGCCGTCGAGCACCTGCGAGCCGGCGGTCTCAGCCAGCAGCTTGAGCTCGGCGAGGGAGTTGTCGGCGTCGACCTGGCTGCCGGTCGTCCACACGCTCACCAGCACCACCCGCTCGAGCAGGAGCTGGCGGTACTCGACCTCGCTGATGTCGGAGAGCTCGGTGGACATGCTGCCCACGCGGCGCAGCGACTGGCGGTCGGCCCGGTCCAGCTGGTCGCCGTCGACGTCCTCGGGCGCGGGTCCGGCGGGCCGCGGCCGTCGGAGGGTCTCGACGAGCAGCTCGTCGTCGTGGGGTTCCTGCGTCTCGTGGAGCGCACCGGCGTCGGGTCGAGGAAGACTCATCGTGCTGCCCAGGGTCTCACGGTGCTCAAGCGCGAGCACCTGGTTTGGCGGGTTGTCCACAGCCTCGTCGGCGCGGGACCGGAGCTCCGGCACGAACCTCCGCCGTGCCTGGTCCCCGTGCAGGCCACGCACCCATCCCAGCAGCATCGCGTGACCGGTGGCGGTGCGGTTGCTACGCTTGATCCTGACATCGTTGTCAGCATCCTGAACCTCCACCGGAAGCGACCACCGATGACCACCCTCGCCACCGTCCTCCTGAGCGTCCTCGGCGCCGTCTGCCTCGGCATCCCGCTGACCGCGGTCGCCGTCGTCTACCGCGACGAGCTCCTGCCCGTGTGGGAGCGCGTCCGCCACGCGCTCGCCTTCGACCCGCGCCACCCGGGGCTCCACCCGTACACGGGGCGCTGAGCCGCCCTCTCCTCCGGGCCCGGACGACCGTCCTGGCTCGGAAGGCGCCGTCCACGTAGCGGCTCCGTCGACACGGTCCGGCGCCGCTCGCGAGCTCGGGGAGCGCTCCCCATCTCCTAGCGGGACGGCAGCGTGACCTCGCCGTGGGCGACGAGCACCGCCGGGCCGGTCAGGTGGGCCTCGTCGCCCACCAGCTCGACCTCCACGCGCCCGCCGGGCACGTCCACGGTCCACACGCCGTCCCCGCTCGCCCCGCCGACGCCGAGCGCCCGCGCCGCGGCGGCCGCGGCCACCGTCCCGGTCCCGCAGGAGCGGGTCTCCCCCACGCCGCGCTCGTGCACGCGCATCGCGACGTGGCGCTCGCCCAGCGGCTCGACGAACTCCAGGTTCACGCCCTCGCCGAAGGCCTCGGCCGGTTCCCAGCGCGGCTCGCGGGTCAGGTCCAGAGAACCGACACCCGTCACGACGCTGACCGCGTGCGGGTTGCCCACGTCGACGGGCGTGGCGTCGTACGCGGACCCGTCGGCCGTGGTGACCCGGACGGTCCCGGGCGCCACGGCGACCCGGCCCATGCCCACCCGGACCCGCCCGTCGGGCAGCGCGGTCGCCGGCTTGAGCCCGGCCCGCGTGGCGACGTCGACGGTCGGGCCGGTCGCCAGACCCTGGTCGAGCAGGTAGCGGACGAAGACGCGGACGCCGTTGCCGCACATCTGCGCGACCGAGCCGTCGGCGTTGCGGTAGTCCATGAACCACAGGCCGGGGTCACCGTCCCACTCCGGGACGTGGCGCGCCATGACCGCCCGCAGCAGCCCGTCGCCCCCGATCCCGGCCCGCCGGTCGCAGAGCCAGCGCACGTCGTCGTCGGACGGGTCGAGGACGTTCTCCCGGTCGAGCAGGACGACGAAGTCGTTCTGCGTCCCGTGACCCTTGCTGAACCGCCATCGCCGCACCGCCCGATGATCCCACCGCGGGCAACGTCGACCGGTTCCGCGCTCACGCGGCGGGCCGGCCCCGGCCCTCGGGTCCGGCGAGCACCATCGCCGCCTCGACGAGGTCGGGGCGGTCGTGGGCCAGCCAGGTGATGCGCTCGTCCTTGCGGAACCACGAGTCCTGGCGCCGCGCGAAGCGCCGGGTGCCGACCACGGTCGCCTCCCGCGCCGCGGCCTCGTCGGTCTCGCCGTCGAGGAAGGCCAGGACCTGGCGGTAGCCGAGCGCCCGGGAGGCGGTGACGCCGTCGCGGAGCCCGTGGTCGGCGAGCCGGCGCACCTCGTCCACCAGGCCGGCCGCCCACATGGCGTCGACGCGGGCGCGGATGCGCTCGTCGAGCACGGGCCGGGGCACGTCCAGGCCGATCTGCACGACGTCGGGCAGCGCGTAGCGGCGCTCGGGGAGCTCGGCGGCGTACGGGCGGCCGGTCAGCTCGACGACCTCGAGGGCCCGGACGACCCGGCGGCCGTTGGCGCGCTCGATCCGGCTCGCCGCCGCGGGGTCCCGCTCGGCGAGCCGGGCGTGCAGCGCCTCGGGGCCCAGCTCCTCGAGCTCGCGCTCCAGGCGCCCCCGCACGACCGGGTCGGTGCCGGGGAACTCGAAGGCGTCCACGACCGCACGGACGTAGAGCGCGGAGCCGCCGACGAGGACGGGCACGACATCCCGGGCCAGGCAGTCGGCCACCGCGGCCCGGGCCAGGGCCTGGAACTGCGCCACCGTCGCCGTCTCGGTCACGTCCAGCACGTCGACCAGGTGGTGCACGACCCCGGCCCGCTCGAGCGCCGAGGGCTTGGCGGTGCCGACGTCCATGCCCCGGTACACCAGCATCGAGTCGGCGTTGACGACCTCGGCGGGCCGGCCCGCGGCCGCGTACGCGCGGGCCAGCGCCACCGCGAGCCCCGACTTGCCGGAGGCGGTGGGACCGACGAGCACGACCGTCACCCCGACAGTCTGCCGGGCGGCGCGGCCGTCCCGGGTGCCCCACTACCCTTCCTGCATGGGCATCTTCGACAAGGCGCGCGAGGCGCTGCACCAGCACGCGGACAAGATCGACACCGTCGTGGACAAGGTGGCCGACGAGGCCGACCGCCGCACGGGCGGCAAGCACAGCGAGCAGATCGACAAGGGCGCGGGCGTCGCCAAGGACAAGCTCGGCGACTACGCCCGCCGCGACCCCGAGCCCGGCCAGGCGCCCGGCGTCTGAGCCCTGGGCTCAGCGCAGCGACGCCTGCCCGGTGAGCGACCGGGCGAGCGTCGCCACCTCCGCCTTCGTGGCGAGGTCCTCGGCCGCGGCCGTCACGGCCGCCTGACGTCCCTCCTCGACGCGCTGGCGCGTCCGGGCCCTGACCTCCTCGAGCTCGACGCGGCCCCGACGGGTCCGCACGACCTCCCGGAGGACCACGACCACGAGGACGACGACCGCGAGGAGCAGCGTCACGCCGAGCCCGGCGGCGGCGGTCCGCAGCAGGGCGAGCCCCGCGAGCAGGGCCACACCCGCCCCGACGGCCGGCACCAGGACGGCGGCGCGGGACCTGGTCCGGCTCTGGACGGCATGGGCGTCGAGCTCGGCCAGCCTGGCCGGGTCGGCGCCGTCGGCCGTGACCGTGACCGAGCCGATCTCGGTGTGGACCGCCTGCGGACCCGGCCGCTGCGCCGCCACCTCGGCCGCGATCGCGGTCACCGCCGCGTCGAGCCCGGGACGCACCCAGCCCACGAGCGTGCGACGCGCGTCCGCGTCGACGCGCGGGTCGAGCAGCGCCTCCTGCACCAGCGCCGTCGTCGGCGTGCGCGGCGGCTCGCGCTCGGCGTCGGGCTCTGCCGCACCCGGGTCCTCGATGCGGGCGCGCAGCACGCGGGCCCGTTCGAGCAGGACCCGCTCGTCGCCCAGCCCGGCGCCGACCAGGGCCTCCACGACCCGGCGCAGCGCGGTGCGGTCCTCGTCGGGGTCGGTGGTCGCCCGGGCGTCGGACCGCTCGCCGGCCGCGGACGGGGCGGCCACGGTCGGTGACCACCCGCCCTGGACGAGGAGCTGGATCCAGCGCACGGTCTGGAGCGGGGTGACGGCCTTCGCCGTGTCGGCCGCAAAGCGTCGCCACGTCTCGGCGGTCAGGTCGAGGTCGCGGCTCCAGGCCTGCTCCACGCCGGGCAGCGCACCCGGGTAGCGGCCGTGCGCCGCGGCCCGCCACAGGACCACCTGCGGCGCGGCCAGCGCGCCGTCGGCCAGCAGCAGCGGCGCGACGCGCTCGGCGACACGCTCGCCGTGCCCCAGCCAGCCGAGCGCAGCCACGACGAAGGTCTCGTGCTCGGCGTTCCCCACGGTGCCGTCGGGCGGGCCGTCAGCCGGGCCGTCGGACGGGGCGGGCGCGGACGAGCCCGTCACGAGCGCGACGACCTCGTTGGTCGCGCCGACGAGCCAGTAGTCGACCTCGCCCGCCGCGAGCGGGTCGGGCACGCCACCCGCGTCGAGGGTGAGGAGCGCGCGGAGCGACGCGCGCCGCACGGCGCTCGTGTCGGGGTAGCCGGCGAGCTGCTCGCGCACGTCGCCCAGCTCCACGTAGGCGTCGAAGGCGGTGGAGAGCGCCTGCAGCCGTGACTCCAGGGAGCCTTGCAGCGTGCGGAGCTGGCTGCTGAGGCGGGCGGACTGCTGCGACGCCTCGAAGGCGCGGCTCTGCAGGCCCTCGAGCTCGTCGCGCAGCAGGTTGTCGCGGCCGTTCTCGCCGGCCCAGAACCAGCTCCAGTCGTCAGGCATGGCAGCAGGGTGCCAGCCCAGGGGCTCAGCCGCAGGCCGTTGCCGGAGCGAGCGGCGCCGGCACGCCCACCGTGGGCAGCCCGAGGCCGACGACCGGCCGGGCCGCCGTCGCGCCGGCCTGCCGCGCGGCCCAGGCGTCGCCGCCGCGGGTCCGGCGCAGCGACAGCAGCCCGTCGTCGGCGGTGAGGTGGTGCGGGGCCGCGTACGTCACGACGACCTCGCCGAGGTCGCCGGGCCGGGGGCGCAGCGCCGGGTCCTCGGGGACCCGGACGTGCACGAGCCGGTTGTCGCGCGCCCGGCCGGACATGCGCGAGGTCGCGGCGTCCTTGCGGCCCTCGCCGTCGGCGAACATGACCTCGACGCCCCGGCCGACCTGGGCGCGGTTCTCGCTCCACGCGACGTCCTCGACGAGGGCGACCAGGCGCTCGTAGCGCTCCTGGACGACCTCGCGCGGCACCTGGTCGGGCATCGTCGCGGCGGGCGTCCCGGGCCGGATCGAGTACTGGAACGTGAACGCCGCGGCGAATCGCGACGCTGCCGCGACGTCCAGCGTCGCCTGGAAGTCCTCCTCGGTCTCGCCGGGGAAGCCCACGATGATGTCGGTGGTGATCGCGGCGTGCGGGATCGAGGTGCGCACGTCCTCGATGATCTTGAGGTACTTCTCGCTGCGGTAGGAGCGGCGCATCGCGCGGAGCACCCGGTCCGAGCCGGACTGCAGCGGCATGTGCAGCTGCGGCATCACGTTCGGCGTCTCGGCCATCGCCGCGATGACGTCGGGGGTGAAGTCGCGCGGGTGCGGGGAGGTGAAGCGCACCCGCTCGAGGCCGTCGACGCCCCCGCAGGCCCGCAGCAGCTTGGCGAAGGCGCCGCGGTCGCCGAACTCGACGCCGTAGGCGTTCACGTTCTGCCCGAGCAGGGTGATCTCCTGCACGCCCTCGGCGACCAGCATCTCGATCTCGGCCAGGATGTCGCCCGGTCGGCGGTCCTCCTCGCGGCCGCGCAGCGCGGGCACGATGCAGAAGGTGCAGGTGTTGTTGCAGCCGACGCTGACCGAGACCCAGGCCGCGTACGCGGAGTCGCGCCGGGTCGGCAGCGTCGAGGGGAAGCGCTCGAGGGACTCGGCGATCTCGACCTGCGCGGCCTGCTCGACGCGGGCCCGCTCCAGCAGCCGCGGCAGGGCGCCGACGTTGTGGGTGCCGAACACGACGTCGACCCAGGGCGCGCGCCGGGTGATCTCGCCGCGGTCCTTCTGCGCCAGGCAGCCGCCGACGGCGATCTGCATGCCCGGCCGGCGGGCCTTGACGCTCGCCGCGTGCCCGAGGTTGCCGTAGAGCTTGTTGTCCGCGTTCTCGCGCACCGCGCAGGTGTTGAACACCACCACGTCGGCCCCGTCGGCGCCGTCGCGCTCGGCCGGGGTGTAGCCGGCCTCCTCGAGCAGGCCGGCCAGCCGCTCCGAGTCGTGGACGTTCATCTGGCAGCCGTGGGTCCGGATGGCGTACGTGCGCGGCGCGGACGGCTCGGACGGACCGGTCACGGGGACGGCCTCGACGGCGACGGGCTGCGGTGCGGTGGTGGTCGACATGGCGGCCCCAGGGTAGTTCCGCGCCGCCCTAGAGTGCGATCCGTGACGCCTTCGGCCGCGAGCAGCCCGACTGGGACCCAGCACGACATCACCCTCGGCGAGCAGTCCGCCACGGTGACGCAGCTCGGCGCGGGCCTGCGCCGCTACGCCGTCGCCGGCCGCGACGTCGTCAAGGGCTACGGCGCCGACGAGCCCGTCTCGGGCGGGCGCGGGCAGCAGCTGATCCCCTGGCCGAACCGCATCCGCGACGGCCGCTACCCCTGGGCGGGCACCACCCAGCAGCTCTGGCTGAGCGAGCCGCCCCGGCACAACGCCAGCCACGGGCTCGCCCGCTACGTGCCCTGGAGCGTCGTGGAGCACGAGGACGCCCGGGTGGTGCTGGAGCTGACGATCTTCAGCCAGCCCGGCTGGCCGGGGGTCCTGCACGCGCGGCTGACCTACGCGCTCGCCGACGACGGCCTCCACGTCACCCTCGAGGCGACCAACGTCGGTCGGACCGAGGTTCCCTTCGGATACGGCGCGCACCCCTACCTCACCGTCGGCGAGGAGCGCGTCGACGACGTCGAGGTCACGCTGCCCGCGGCGAGCCGGCTCGAGGTCGACGACCGGATGCTCCCGGTGGCCGTGTCCCCGGTCGAGGGCAGCGGGCTCGACCTGCGGGAGCCCTCCCTGGTCGGCGACCGGGTGCTCGACACCGCGTACACCGACCTCGCCCGCGACGCCGACGGCGGCTG
>Ga0325401_1006854_pt1 | contig 11050 bp, 8 predicted proteins | sample PopdelMetagenome_FD_205666 | JGI IMG/M metagenome (GOLD analysis project Ga0325401, IMG submission 205666) | Populus deltoides microbial communities from Bellville, Georgia, United States - Xylem-PdKOR-R2 | ecosystem: Host-associated > Plants > Phyllosphere > Stem > Wood/Secondary xylem | place...
CCGCACCCGGCTGACCCTGGTCCCGACGCCGGGCCCCGCGGGCCGCGCCGTCCCCGTCACCGGGCTCGTCCAGCGCGGGGTGCCCGCGCTGCGACCGGTCCGGGCACCCGGTCCGCGCCCGGGCGGGTCGACGACCCGGGCTGCCGACTCGTCCGCCCAGGGGCCGGCGGGCGCCCCGGCCCTGGTCGCGCACCGGTTGCTGACCATGACGCTCGAGGCGTTCAGCGGGCTGCGGCCCCTGGCTCAGCTGCGCGGGGCGTACACGCTGCCGGTGTTCACCGCGATCAGCCGCGGCCGGCGGCCGGCCTGGTGCGCCAGCGGCAGCGGCCCGCTGCTGCTGGGCGCCGTGCGGGTGGCCGAGCCGGTCGAGGGCGTGGCGGAGGTGTGCGCGGTCGCCCGCCGCAACGGACGGGCGCACGCCGTGGCCGCCCGCCTCGAGGTGCTCGACGGCCGCTGGCGCTGCACCGCCCTGCAGGTGGGCTGAGGCCCACCTGCAGGGCGGTGGTCGACGCTCAGGCGCCGGCGACCCCGTGGCACTGCTTGTACTTCTTGCCCGAGCCGCAGGGGCAGGGGGCGTTGCGCGCGGGCGCCTTGGTGCCGGTCACCGTGGCCGACTTGGCCGCCGTGCCCTTGCCGCCGCCGGAGCGCCGGGTCTCGGCCTCGCCGTCGAGCCCGGGCGCCGAGTAGCTCAGGTCGGCCGTGGCCTGCGGGCGGTCCAGGCCCTTGACCGCGAGCTCGGGACCGGTGCCGGTGCCGGTGGGAGGCGCGGTGGGAGCCGCCGGTGCCGAGGTCGAGCGGCGCGCCGACGCGGCCGGGGCCGCCGCAGAGGCCGGGGCCGACGCGGGGGTGGACGCCGAGGTGGACGGGGCCTCCGGCGTCGGGGAGGGCTTCATGGCCTCGGCCGCACGGGCCGCCGCGGCCCGCGCCAGCACCTTGTCGTTGCCCGACTGCGCCCGGGCCAGCGCCTCGGCCTCGGCGGTGTCCTGCTTGGCCTTGGCCTCGGCCTCCTGCTGCTCCTTGGTCTTGACCTCCAGGTTGAACAGGAAGCCGACCGACTCCTCCTTGATGCCGTCGAGCATCGCGTTGAACATGTCGTAGCCCTCGCGCTGGTACTCCACGACCGGGTCGCGGTTGGCCATCGCGCGCAGGTGGATGCCGGCCCGCAGGTAGTCCATCTCGTAGAGGTGCTCGCGCCACTTGCGGTCGAGCACGCTGAGCAGCACGCGGCGCTCGAGCTCGCGGGTGACGTCGCTGCCCAGGGTCTCCTCGCGCACCTCGTACTGCGCCTGCACGTCGGCCAGCAGCTCGCGCTTGAGCACGTCGGCGGTGAGCGCGGACTGGTCGCCCTCGGCGTGCTCGTCGAGCACCTCCTCGACGGTGACGCCCACCGGGTACAGGGCCTTGAGGCCGGTCCACAGCTGGTCGAGGTCCCAGTCCTCGGCGTACCCGGCCTCGGTGGCGCCGTCGACGTAGGCGGCCACGACGTCGTCGAGCATCGACTCGACCTGCTCGTGCAGGTCCTCGCCGTCGAGCACCTTGCGCCGCTCGTCGTAGATGACGGTGCGCTGGCGGTTGAGCACCTCGTCGTACTTCAGGACGTCCTTGCGGGTCTCGAAGTTCTGCTGCTCGACCTGGGTCTGCGCCGACCGGATCGCCCGGCTGACCATCTTGGACTCGATGGGCTGGTCCTCGGGAACCCGCAGGGTGGTCATCATCGACTCGAGCATCGGGCCGTTGAACCGGCGCATGAGGTCGTCGCCCAGCGACAGGTAGAACCGGGACTCACCGGGGTCGCCCTGGCGGCCCGAGCGGCCGCGCAGCTGGTTGTCGATGCGGCGGCTCTCGTGCCGCTCGGTGCCCAGCACGTACAGCCCGCCGGCCTCGACGACCTCCTCGTGCTCCTTGGCCACCTGCGCCTTGGCCTGCGCCAGCGCGTCGTCCCAGGCCGCCTCGTACTCCTCCGGGGTCTCCGACGGCGACAGCCCGCGGGCGCGCAGCTCGTCGTCGGCGATGACCTCGGGGTTGCCGCCGAGCTGGATGTCGGTGCCGCGGCCGGCCATGTTGGTGGCCACGGTGACCGCCGCCAGCCGCCCGGCCTGCGCGACGATCGCGGCCTCGCGGGCGTGGTTCTTGGCGTTCAGGACCTCGTGCGGGATGCCCTTCTTCAGCAGCAGCTTGCTGACGACCTCGGACTTCTCGACGCTGGCGGTGCCGACCAGCACCGGCTGCCCGGCCTCGACCCGCTCCGCGATGTCGTCGACGACGGCGTCGAACTTGGCCTTCTCGGTCTTGTAGATGACGTCGCTGCGGTCGGCGCGGATCATCGGCTTGTTCGTCGGGATCGGCACGACGCCCACGTTGTAGGTCTGGTTGAGCTCGGCCGCCTCGGTCTGGGCGGTGCCGGTCATCCCCGAGAGCTTCTCGTAGAGCCGGAAGTAGTTCTGCAGCGTGATCGTGGCGAGGGTCTGGTTCTCGTCCTTGATCGCCACCTTCTCCTTGGCCTCGATGGCCTGGTGCATGCCCTCGTTGTAGCGGCGCCCGGCCAGCACGCGGCCGGTGAACTCGTCGACGATGAGCACCTCGCCGTTGGTGACGATGTACTCGTGGTCCTTGTGGAAGAGCTCCTTGGCCTTGAGCGCGTTGTTCAGGTAGCCGATGAGCGGGGTGTTGACCGCCTCGTAGAGGTTGTCGATGCCGAGCTGGTCCTCGACGAACTCGACGCCCTCCTCGGTGATGGCGACCGTGCGCTTGCTCTCCTCGACCTCGTAGTGCCGGTCCTTCTTGAGCAGCGGTGCGATGCGGGCGAACTCGCCGTACCACTTGGCCGACTGCTCGGCCGGCCCGCTGATGATCAGCGGGGTGCGGGCCTCGTCGATGAGGATCGAGTCGACCTCGTCGACGATCGCGTAGTGGTGCCCGCGCTGCACCAGGTCGGCCTTGCTCCAGGCCATGTTGTCGCGCAGGTAGTCGAAGCCGAACTCGTTGTTCGTGCCGTGGGTGATGTCGCACTCGTACTGCGCGCGGCGCACGTCGGGCTTCTGCCCCGAGACGATGGTGCCCACCGACAGCCCGAGGAAGCGCTGCACGCGGCCCATCCACTCGGCGTCGCGCTGGGCGAGGTAGTCGTTGGTGGTGATGACGTGCACGCCGTCACCGGTGAGCGCGTTCAGGTAGGCCGGGAGCACGCCGGTGAGGGTCTTGCCCTCACCGGTCTTCATCTCCGGGATGTTCCCCAGGTGCAGCGCGGCGCCGCCCATGAGCTGCACGCGGTAGTGCCGCTGGCCCAGCGTGCGCCCGGCGCCCTCGCGCACGACGGCGAAGGCCTCGGGCAGCATCGAGTCCAGCGACTCGCCGTCGGCGTAGCGCTCCTTGAACTCGTCGGTCTTGGCCCGCAGCTCGGCGTCGGTGAGGTCGACGACGTCGGCCTCGAGGGAGTCGACCGCGTCGGCGATCTTGGACAGCCGTCGGACGAGCTTGCCTTCACCGGCGCGCAGGATCTTGGAGAACACCACGCGACCAATGTAGTGCGGGCCCGCCACCTGCCAGCTGGACACGAGCTGTCAGCGCAGGACCAGCTCGCCCGCACCCGGGTCGAGCACGACCTCCCGGCTGCCCGCGCGCACGCCGGCGAGCACCGCGTCGACCACGGCCTGCGGGTCGAACCCGGCCGGCAGCCTCGGCGGGGTGCCCGCCAGCGCCCGGTCGACCAGGCCGGTGTCCACGTGCGGGGGCTTCACGTCCAGGACGGCCACCCGCCGCGACCGCAGCTCACGGCGCAGCACCGAGGCCCACGCCGACAGCGCCGCCTTGGACGCCGAGTACTCCGCCATCTGCAGCGTGGGGGCGTCGGCGACGATCGCCGAGAGGAGCACGACCGCTCCCCCGTCGGCCAGCTGCGGCAGGGCGGCGCGCACCAGGCTCATCGGGCCCAGCGTGTTCACCGCGAAGAGCTCCTCGACCACGGCGTCGTCGGCGTCGGCGGCCGGGCCGAAGGCGACCACGCCCGTGGCGACGACCACGACGTCCAGCCCGCCCAGCGCCTGCGCGGCGGCGGTCGCCGCCGAGCGCCCGGACTCGACGTCGACGGCGTCGAGCACCTGGGTGGGCGCACCGCCCAGCTCCGCGGCCAGGGCGGCCAGCCGCTCGGGGTCCCGGCCGGCCAGCGCCACCCGCGCCCCGCCGGCCGCCAGCCCCCGGGCCAGCAGCCCGCCCAGCCCGCCGGTCGCGCCGACCACCCACACCCGTGCACCCTGGATCTCCACGGGGTCATCGTGCGGTGTGAGCATCGTTTGCGCAGCTCGGACGGGTGTCACCGGGTGACCCGTAGGCTGCGCCGGTGGCCCGAGACGAGCTGTCCGACGACCTGATCACCTTCTTCACCGAGCGGCACCTGGCGACGCTCACCACGCTGCGCGCCGACGGCACGCCGCACGTCGTCCCCGTCGGGGTCACCCTCGACCCGGCCACGATGACCGCCCGGGTGATCACCTCGGGCACCTCGGTCAAGGCCGGGCACGTGCGCGCCGGCGGGGGCGCGGCCCGGGTGGCCGTCTGCCAGGTCGACGGCCGCCGGTGGACGACGCTGGAGGGCGCTGCCGTGCTGCGGGAGGACGAGGCCTCGGTGGCCGACGCCGTGGCCCGCTACGCCGCGCGCTACCGGCAGCCCCGGGTGAACCCCGCGCGGGTCGTGCTGGAGATCGCCGTCGACCGGGTGCTGGGCAACCTGTGAACGCACCGGTGGCCCGCCCCGACGAGCAGGACGGGCCACCGGTGGGTGCCTCCTAGACGGCGGCGGGCTCGCGGTCGGCGGCGCCGAGCCTGATCAGCCCGTAGTCGTAGGCGTGCCGGCGGTAGACCACCGTGGGGACCCCGGTGTCGGCGCAGGCGAACAGGAAGAAGTCGTGCCCGACCAGCTCCATCTCGTGCAGCGCCTGGTCCACCGTCATCGGGGTGGCCGGGTGCTGCTTCTCGCGCACGACGCGGCCGGGCAGGTTCTCCTCGGCCTCCGGCGCACTCGGCTCGGCCGCGGCCAGCTGCTGGTCGATCTCGTCGAGCGCGGCAGCGGCGGCGCTGCCGTTGAGCCGGACGCTGGCCGGGGTGCGGCGGCCGTGGTGCACCCGCCGCCGGTCGGCGGCCCGCCGCAACCGGTTCTCCAGCTTGGCGACGGCGCCGTCCAGCGCGGACTGGAAGTCCGCGGCGCAGGCCTCGGCCCGCACGACGGGGCCCTTGCCCCGCAGGGTGATCTCCACGCGCTGGCAGTTCGCGGACTGGCGTGGGTTCTTCTCGTGGAGCAGCTCCACGTCGAAGCGCTCGATCTTGGCGTCGAACCGCTCCAGCTGGCCGACCTTGTCCTCGACGTGCTGCCGGAAGTGCTCGGGCACCTCGACGTTGCGACCTCGGACCACGATCTCCATGTGACCTCCCGAACTCGGGTGTGATCGACCCGACGCTAGTGGTGGACCCGCCGGTCCGACAGTGCAGGGGCTGGGGAATCGCTGGGTCACCGGTCACGCACCGTGAACACCCCTGGTCCGTCCGCGACCGGGGGCCGGGCGCGTCCCCGCGGGGTGGCGGCCACGACCGCCGCGACCAGCGGCCCGTCGACCCCGGGCGCCCCGCGGAGCACCGCGGCGGCCTCGGTCAGGGTGGCGCCGCTGCTGACGACGTCGTCCACCAGCACCACCAGCCCGGTGCGGGGTCGACGCCGACCCCCGGCCCGGGCGACGAAGGTGCCGGCGAGGTTGGCCCGGCGCTGCTGCGACCCCAGCCCGGTCGAGTCCTGCACCCGGCCGCGCCGGCCCAGCAGCGCCGCGCCCGCCGTCGGCACACCGCTGCGCCGCAGCTCCCGCGCGGCCGCGGCGGCCAGCTCGGCGACCGGGTCGCGGCCCCGGGCCCGCAGCGCGGCCCGGCTGCTGGGCAACGGCACCAGCAGCACCGGCCCGGGGTCCGCGGCGGCGGCGCGCAGCACCGCGACGGCCAGGGCCAGAGCCGCCCCCAGCGGTCCGGCCAGCTCGGTGCGCCCGTGCTCCTTGAACGCGTTGACCACCGGCCGCACGGGCCCCGCGTACCCGCCGGCCGCCACGGTCGGGGGGAAGCCGTCGGGGTGCCGCCGGGGCGTGGCCGGCCGCGGCCGGGCGAGCAGTGCCGCGCAGGCCGGGCAGACCACGTGGCCCGGGTGGCCGCAGCCGGCGCACACGCGGGGCAGCACCAGGTCGGCCACCACTCGGCCCACTCGGCCCACCGCGCCGACCGCGCCCCCACCGGCTGCACCGACCACCCGCCCAGCCTGCTCCCGGGCCGGCGCCGGTGACCCCCGCGAGCCCGGCCTGTGCACGAGCACCGGCGGTGTGGACGACGACCCCCGCGCCGCGCGGCGGTGGTGTAGGGCGCGGGGTCAGAGCGGGTAGGTCGGCGCCTGGCCCACCAGCGGGTCCTGGCCGCGCACCAGGGTGGCCCACACCCCGGCGGTGCGTTGCCAGAGCGTGCCGCCGGCCACCACCAGCGGGGCACGGCTGGGGGCCGCGGCGACCGCCGTCGGCTGGGCGGGCAGACCGGCCGTGCTCACCGCCTCCAGCCCCCACCCGTCGACCCCCACCTCGTAGGGCGTCGTCCCGTTCTCGTCCTGCGCGCCGGCCAGCACCAGCAGGCCCCCCGAGGTGCGCCAGGCGACGTCCACGACCTGGGACAGCTGCGGGGCCACCGACCGCAGGTCGCGGACGGCCACCTGGTCCTCGGTGCGCACGACCGTGCCCACGAGCAGCTGCCCGCCGCTGGGGCCGTCGACCACCACCGCGGCCCGGACGCCGTCGGGCGAGAGCTGGAAGGCCCGTGCCACCCCGAGCCCGGGCAGCGTGGTGGCGCTGACCGTCTGCGGGGTGCCCGTGGCCGGGATGCGGATCACCTCGCCGCCGTCGCGCACCGTCCAGACCTCGGGCCGGGTGGCCGCCGTCGTGGGCACGGTGAAGCTGCTCGCCGAGAGCACCGGGGTGAGGGCCTGGCCGTAGGGGCCGGCCAGCAGGCTGGCCGCGCCCCCGGCGGACGAGACGGCGACGACGGTGCCGAGCTGGTTGGTGCGGGCGTCGGCGGTGATGGCCGCCGAGGTGAGCTGGTACTGCCCGGTGCCGGCCGGGCCGGGGGCGGCCTCGCCGGTCGCGGTGCGCAGCGCGCCGCCGGAGACGTAGTGGGCCACCGACACCGCGGGCACGGCGTCGGGGTCGTAGGCGGCCCAGTCGTCGACGGTCTGGACGTCGGGCACGCCCTGCACGGCCACGGGTTCGCCGTCGACCAGCACCCGGACGGCGCGGACGTCGTCGAGCTGGTCCAGCGACCAGACCAGCTGGGCGCACAGCGGGGTGAGCGCGTCGGCGGCCGCGTCGGGCAGGCCGGTGAGGTCGACGGTGGCCACCTGCTGGCGCACCTGCACGTTGCTGCGCAGCTCGACCCCGGACAGCGGGTTGACCACCCCGGCGCCCACCGCCGTCGAGGGCCCGGTCAGCAGCCGGTCCACCAGCGCGGTGGCCTGGGAGTCCCCGGACACCAGGAAGCGGGGGTCGGGGACCACGCGGGTGCCCGTCGAGTCCAGGAAGTAGGCGTTCACCGCGTCGTAGGTGCGGCTGAAGTCGGGCTCGAGCAGCAGCAGGCCGTCGGGCGGGTCGGCGATGCGCCACTCACCGCTCTGCTGCACGAGGCCGAAGGTGTAGGAGTAGACCTGCCCGGTGCCGACGGTGAACACGCCCTGCCCGTCGACGTCGCCGACCAGCCCGGCGGTCAGCGCCACGGTGTCGCCGTCGCCGGCCACGGGGGCGTAGTCGGCGCTGATGACCCGCACGGAGTCGGTGTCGCTCCAGCTGTCGGCGGCCTCGGCGGTGAGGAACTGCCGGGCCACCGGGTGGTTGCGGGTGGTGCTGGCCATCGCGTCGATGAACCCGCGCACCACCTCCTCGGGGCTGGCGCCGGGCACCGGCGGCAGCGCCTCGATGCCGATGTCCCCGGGCGGGTCGGCCACCTGGGTGATCTGCACCGGCGCCGAGCTGGTGGGCACGGTGGTGCACCCGGCCAGGACGACGGCGAGCACGGCGGCGAGCACGGCGGCGGGCAGCGCCCCCGCGGCACGCGCCCTCACCGCGCGCTCAGCGGCCGGCGGACGACGACCGGGCGCAGCGGCAGCGGCGAGCCGGTGAGCGTCTCCCCCGCGGTGAGCGGCAGGGTGAGCCGGAACTGGGCGCCCTGGTCGGGCTGGCCCCACACCTGCAGCCAGCCGCCGTGCAGGCGGGCGTCCTCCTTGCTGATGGACAGCCCCAGGCCCGAGCCGCCCACGGTGCGCACCCGGGCGGGGTCGGCCCGCCAGAAGCGGTCGAACACGTGGTCGGCCTCCTCCGAGGTGAGCCCGATGCCGTGGTCGCGCACGGTGACCGCAGCGGCGGTGCGGTTGGCGGCCAGCGTGATCTCGACCGGCCGACCGGCACCGTGCTCGACCGCGTTGCCGACCAGGTTGCGCAGCACCCGCTGCACCCGGCGGGCGTCGACGTCGGCGATCACCGGTCGGTCGGGGCTGCGCACCTCGACCCGGCACCCCAGCCGCTCGGCCAGGCTCGCCATGTCGGCGGCGACCCGGCGGACGAGGGGGCCCAGGTCGGTCGGCTCGGCCTCGAGCTCGGCGGCGCCGGCGTCGTAGCGGCTGATCTCCAGCAGGTCCGAGAGCATCGCCTCGAAGCGGTTGACCTCGGCGTAGAGCAGCTCGGCCGAGCGGGCCACGTGCGGGTCGAAGTCCGCCCGGGACTCGTGCAGCACCTCGGCGGCCATCTGGACGGTGGTCAGCGGTGTGCGCAGCTCGTGCGAGACGTCGGAGGTGAACCTCTGCTGCAGCTGGGAGAGGTCCTCCAGCTGGGTGATCTGCTTCTGCAGGCTGTCGGCCATCGCGTTGAAGCTGGTGGCCAGCCGGGCCAGGTCGTCCTCGCCGTTGACCACCAACCGCTCCTGCAGCTGGCCCTCGGCCAACCGCTGGGCGCCCTGGGCGGCCCGCCGCACCGGGTCGACGACCAGCCGGGTGACCAGCACGCCGATGCCGACGACGAACAGGGTGAGGGCGATGCCGCTGATCGCCACGGTGCTGCGTACCAGCGAGAGCGTCTCCTGCTCCTGGTCCAGCGGGAAGGCGTAGTAGAGGTCGACCTGCTCACCGCCCTGGCCGTCGATGGGCACCGGGGCGCCCACCAGCAGGGTGGGCACCGCCGCGCGGGTGCCGTCGGGGATCGAGGCGTACTGCCACACCTGGGTGCCGCCGTCGACGGCGGCGACCAGCTCGGGCGGGAGGTCCAGGTACAGGCTGGGCCGGCTGGCCGCCGGCCGCGACGTGTCACCGGTGCGGTAGACCAGCACGGTGTCGAAGTTGCCCGCCTCGCCGTTGCGGCTCTGCAGCTCGCGCACGGTGCGGGCCAGGGTGGAGCGCACGCTGGCCGCGTCGCCGGTGACGATGCCCGACACCTGCGACTGGGCGTAGGCCACGCCGGACTGCGCCTGGTCGATGGCCGCCCCGCGCTTGACGGTGAGCAGCTGGTCGCTGATCTGGCGGAACAGCACGACGCTGACGACCACGACCACGATGCCGGCGACGAGCATCGTGATCGCGCCGATGCGCAGCTGCAGGGACGAGCGCCACGCGTGCCACCCGCGGGCGCTCAGGCGCCGCGCCCGGGAGCCCAGGGCGCCGGCGAGGTCGGCGGCGCGGCTCACCGACCGGTCACGCGGGACCGGCCTTGTAGCCCACCCCGCGCACGGTCAGCACGACCTCGGGCCGCTCGGGGTCGCGCTCGACCTTCGCCCGCAGCCGCTGCACGTGCACGTTGACCAGCCGGGTGTCGGCGGCGTGCCGGTAGCCCCACACCTGCTCCAGGAGCAGCTCGCGGGTGAACACCTGCCGGGGCTTGCGGGCCAGGGCGACGAGGAGGTCGAACTCCAGCGGGGTCAGCGCGATGGGCTGGCCGTCGCGCACGACCTGGTGCGCCGGGACGTCGATGGTCAGGTCGCCGATGCCGAGCGTCTCGGCCTGGCCGGTCTCGCCGCGGCGCAGCTGCGAGCGCACGCGGGCGACGAGCTCGACGGGCTTGAAGGGCTTGGTGACGTAGTCGTCGGCCCCGGCCTCGAGGCCCTGCACGACGTCGATGGTGTCGCCCTTGGCGGTGAGCATGATGATCGGGACGCTGGACTGGGCGCGGATGTCGCCGCAGATCTGCAGGCCGTTGCGGCCGGGCAGCATGAGGTCGAGCAGCACCAGGTCGGGCCGCACCTGCTGGAAGGTCGCCAGCGCCCGGGCGCCGTCGGCGACGAAGGCCGGTTCGTAGCCCTCGCGGCGCAGGACGATGCCGAGCATCTCGGCCAGGGCGGCGTCGTCGTCGACGACCAAGACGCGTCCGCGGGCAGCGGGAACGGGAGACGGCACGAGCCCATTGTGCGCGAGCCGCCGCACCCGCCGGGGGGAGATCCCCCCGACGGGTGCGGCGCCGCCGCTCAGTAGCGGTAGTGGTCGCTCTTGTAGGGGCCCTCGACCGGGACGCCGAGGTAGTCGGCCTGCACCTTGGTCAGCTCGGTGAGCTTGACGCCGAGGCTGTCGAGGTGGAGGCGGGCGACCTTCTCGTCGAGGTGCTTGGGCAGCACGGTGACGCCGGGGGTCTGGCCCTCGTAGGCCGCGCGGTTGCCCCACAGCTCGATCTGGGCGAGCACCTGGTTGGTGAACGAGTTGCTCATCACGAAGCTGGGGTGCCCGGTGGCGTTGCCCAGGTTCAGCAGCCGGCCCTCGGACAGCACGATGATCGTGTGGCCGTCGGCGAAGCGCCACTCGTCGACCTGCGGCTTGATGGTCGTCTTCACGACACCGGGGATCTTGGCCAGGCCGGCCATGTCGATCTCGTTGTCGAAGTGCCCGATGTTGCCGATGATCGCCTGGTGCTTGGTGGCGGCCAGCTGCTCGGCGGAGATGATGTCCTTGTTGCCGGTGGTGGTGATGACGATGTCGGCGGTGCCGACGACGTCGTCCAGGGTGGTGACCTGGTAG
>Ga0325401_1006856_pt1 | contig 11049 bp, 7 predicted proteins | sample PopdelMetagenome_FD_205666 | JGI IMG/M metagenome (GOLD analysis project Ga0325401, IMG submission 205666) | Populus deltoides microbial communities from Bellville, Georgia, United States - Xylem-PdKOR-R2 | ecosystem: Host-associated > Plants > Phyllosphere > Stem > Wood/Secondary xylem | place...
CTATCTACTAATTGAATTACTATCTTGTTTCTTTTAAAGGTTCTAAATTCAAATCCTTGTAAATTGAGAGTGGCATGACATTAATTGATGCTCCAAAATCAAGTATATCCTTTGCTAACATACTTGGATCCCTACACTTTTGAGGCAATTTATTTGAATGATCACAAATATGTTCTTTCTAACCCTTATGTTCTCATCAATATTCAGCTTTCTTTTGTTGGTGCACAACTCTTTGAGAAATTTAACATTTCATAGAATTTATTTGATTACATCCAACAATGAAATGTTCACCATAACCTTCTAAAAAGTTTCAAAGTTTTCATTCTCGATCTCATTATTTTTCTATTTTTCAATCCAACCAGAAAAAAAGGGGATGGATTTAAATATTAGAACTTGGTAAGGAATAATTTATACTTACCTTGTTGGTTGGCAAATCAAATGGTTCAATCAGTTTCTCTTTCCTTTGTTAGGTGCTAGCTGTTGCTATCTTTGGTTGCACTTCCTTACCACTTCTAGGAGTCCTAACACTTGCATTTTTCTTGGGATTAATTTTAGCTTGAGACGGTAACCTTTTTTTGTTGGCCTCTATTTTATGGACTGAATAGTTTGTGTGTTAATGGCTAAGGATTTTACAATATCCTCTAGAGACAAGCCTAAACTTGATGATTGTTGAGGAGAAAAAGGTTGATTTACCATGGACATAGAGCTGAAAAGACTAATGGTTTGAGGATTGACCGTATTTCAAGTTTGAGCGGTCTTTCCACCTAGGGTTATACTGATTGGAAAATGGGTCATATCTCATTTATTGGCTATTAAATCCACCCATGGCATTAACCTAAGGCATGTCATCATCTTGTAATTGGGGGCATATGTCAGTAGGATGGTCTGGGAAAGAGCAAATGCCGCAGACTATGGCCTGTCTAACCTGTCACGAAGCAACTTGTCTAACAAGAGTTGTTAGTTCTAAAAGTTGTTTCTAAATATTAGAATGTACTACCTCATTAACTCTTTTAGATAAATCAATACGAACTCTAAATTGCTATGAATTGGCTACCATGTTTGAGATTAAGTCTCATGCTTTTTCAGGAATCTTTTCTATGAGTGCTCCTCCACTTGTAGCTTCAATCATGCTACAGTCCATAAGTAATAATCCCTTATAAAAATATTGCAGCAATAATTGATCAAAATTTTGATGATGAGGGCAACTCGTGCATAATTAATCAAAATGCTCCCAATATTCATACAATGTTTCGTTGTTATTATGATGAATTCCATTGATATCTTTTTGTATGGTAATTGCTCTTGAAGCTAGAAAGAACTTTTCCAAAAACTTCCTTTTCATATCATTCCCCGTGGCAATATATCTGGATGGAAGGTAAAAAGCCAATCTTTTCCCTTTAACTAATAAGAATGGGAAAGCTCTAAGTTTGCTTTGTTCTCTGGTCACTCCTTGCGGCTTCATTGTGGAGCAAACAATATAGAATTCCTTTAAGTTTTTATGTGGATCCTTACTTGTAAAACCATGAAAAGTAGGTAATAAGTGAATCAAACCTAACTTTAATTCAAAAGCTACATTAATATTTGAAAATTTAATGCATAAAGGTTGTTAATTCATGTTGGGCATTGCTAACTCCTTTAATGTCCCATGTTCGTCCATCTCCTTAATATTTGGCACTTGTACTTTTGGTTCTTTTTTTAAATTTGCACTTAGATTTGTTGAACTTTGTGGGCTATCTTCTTGTCTTTTGGTCTTTCTATTTGTATTAGTTGTTCTTTCAATCTTAAGATTGAATACTAGTGAACTTATAAGGGAAGATCTTGGCATATATGAGTTAGTTTGTGTAGAAAATTAGGAAGAAATCTATTTCCTCAACAATGGCGACAAAACTTGGTTGCTGTCAAAAGCACCAAAATTATTTTTGACTTTTCCCTCTCTTTCAGGAATTGATTTTTGTAACATGATAGTGAAAGCAAGGTCAAACCCAAGGGAAATTATTCTAATTCTTCTTACAAAAAAACTAAAATAAGGATTAGGGATTAATAAGAAAACAAAAGAAAATTAAAAAAATGTAAAAGATAATTTAGTGTTTATGTTCACAGTTTAAAGAGGTTGTCCATTCATAATTCAATGTTTATATGCATAGTTTAAAGAGGTTGTCCATTCAACGAATTGATCATCGAAGTAAAGTAAGTATTCTTTTAATTCAAGCAAATACTAAAATTCATTTAAGTAAGGAAGATCGAAAAATATTAAATGAATTAGAAAAAACCCTAATTAATTCCTTAACATCAATCAAATTAAAGATTGAAAGCAATTTTTATATTTGGTGACAAGATTTAAGAGCGAAAAATGACATAGTATTCCAAGTTATCGTTAAAAAGCTTAACGATTTTTACTTGTCTCATTCTTTTAACCTAAAAGTTAAATCAACCAAATTCATTTATTTTTCTTCCTTTTTTATCCAAATCAACAATTACATATTGAAAAATTCAAAAAAAAAAAAGAAGCATGCTTATCGTAGAAACCATTCAAAAAGCTTGAATGAAAACAATAGCTTACATACCATGTCGCACCCTCACGAGCGGAGCGCGGCGTCGCGGCGATCCTCGATTGGGTTCGGGGTCTTTTGTTTTATGTAAAATGGAGTCGCCACCTAGTATTATGATCACTAGGAACCTTGACTGGTCTTTCAGAGATTCTAAGGCAAGGGACTGGTTGCGTAAAGGGAAGGTATTAGCACCCCTAGTACGCCCTACCTAAGGTAATCTGCTTGGTACTTAGTTTGGCTTATAATTGCTATGGTGTTGGTGTTTTCTAATCCCATCAGTTTTCCTAGGTTCGATTCAAACTAAATTTATTAAGATAGAAATCCAAGGAGATTCCATGTGCTTTCAAAACTCATTTTTCCCTAAGTGTTTCAAGAGTTTGCGACTCGTAAATCGCAAGTAGGAGGGACAAAAATTTAGAAATCTAGGGCGCTTTAAAAACCTATTTTTGCCTTAGTGTTTTTTTATACTCTTACGGCTCGTAAACCGTGGAGTAAAAAATTGAAATGTCCTCGATTATAATCAAGGCTTCTTTCAAGGATGTGTGATGACTTATTATCCCTAGAAAATTATTTTGGATATTTACCACTTAGGGTTTTCTTTATCCAAATATTAACAACGAATAATAACAAGTTATTCCCAATAATATTTTGGATATTCATCCCTTTGAGATTTCTTTATCCGAACATTAACAGTGAATAATAACAAGTTATTCCCAATAATATTTTGGATATTCATCCCTTTGGGGTTTCTTTATCCAAACATTAACGGTGAATAATAGATGAATTCCCCAAAAATAAGATTTTTGTATTTTTTTGAAATATTGGCCAATACCCTTTGGAGTTTTACAAACATGTTGTAAAATCCAGCAATGCAAGAAAATAATAAAATTTTTTATTGTGTTTAAGAAATCCATGCGAAAACATATTTTTCAAAACTTCAAATATTTGTTTTTTTTTAAAGATGAAATTCAAAATATGTTAGGGTATTGGCCGTATGCAACACACAAGAAAACATTTTTTTTGTTTTTCAAACATATATATATATTTGCAACATTTCATGGAAAAAACCGGGTATTTTAATACCAAATTTGTATTTCTACAATATAAAAAAATAACAAACCATAAACTAAATACACGAGAAAACCAACGATATTACTTGTTTTTTTTTAGGCTGGGTCCAACTTGACCCATGTGGCTGGGCTGAACCCAGCAGGCCTAGCCGGGTCACTGGCCCAAACCAGTGACCCGGCTGGGCACTATTGCAGATTGCATGTGTGAATTACTCACGCATGCACTGCACAGTGCGAAGGTAATTAATTTACCTTCGCACAGTGCCCAAATGCTTTAGTAAATGCAAAACAAGAACAGGGAAAGAAAGACTTACCTGGCGAGGCAGCGGCTGGAGGCGAAGTGGAGGCGATGGCGCTGATACGACTGGGCGCTGCTCATGAAGGAAGATCCGGCCTGCTGCTGTCATGTTACCGCTGCTGTTTGCCGCTTTGGGAGGAAGGATCCCTGCTACTGTGCTGCTCTTGCTTATTGCTGCTCATCGTCTCGTTCACAGGTGGACGAAAGTCTTCCGCTGGCATGGCAAAAGATCGGCGCCCTTGGAGTCTCGGTTTTCTGCTCCTTCTTTACTGTCTTTCGGCCTCCCCTCTTATTTCTCCATCTTCTCTGTAATGAGCTGCTGTTAGCAGCGGAGAGGAAGGGAGAGTGAAGGGGCTGGCGCAGCCCGTTCTCTGGTCAGGAGAAGACGAGGCTGTTCTATATATCTGGCCAGGGGTTTCTCTGGTTTTCTTCTTTAGAAGAGGGGCGGCAGTCAGGGTCTTCTGGTTTACTTCAAAAGGAAAGGGAAATGAGAGGAGTGGAGATGGGAAGGGAGGTTTTGGCCGAGAGAGGGAGATTCTGATGAGGGCAAGACACGGGGCAGTAAGCGGGGCTGTTGGATGGAGAAGAGGAGTATGTGGTGGTTGTCTTATGGCTGAGAGGGAGAGCAATGGGTAAACCAAAGAGGGAGCCGATTCCAGTGAGGGAAAAAGGTTTGTGTTGATGAGAGTTGAAGGGGACCAGTGTGTGGCCAAAGAGAGATCTCTGTTTTATTTTTAAAAATCAGGGGGGTGGCTGCTTCATTTTTAAAAAAGATGAGAGGGGGGAAGGGCTACGGGTTCTTTGCTAGAGAGGATAGGTTTAGGTTTTTCTTTGTGTTTTCTTTCTTTCTGAAAAATTACCCCTTGTCAATATTTTTCTCCTCTTTTTGCATATGGCTGGAGACTCACTTATATAGAAAATCTCTACATGTGCTATTTAAGGAAATATTGCAATAATTATTGTAGAGATTGTCTTCAATAACCAGCACCAACAAATCCTATATATATGGTATTTTATATTGCAGTGATTACTTTCCATAACCAGCACGAATCAAATCATATATCTATGGTATTTTATTTTGCAGTAATTATATGTGATTCAATAATTATCTCCTTGACATATTGCTTCCTTGATATTAGCCATGATACTCTATGTTATCGCCATATGTAAACCCATATTTTTTTATATTTTTTATATTTTTATATTTTTATATTTTTTTGAAAAATTTATCAAAACATGGATCAAAAATTGGGTAACAACATACCAAATTCAGGTAAAGCAAGTACTTGAAAGTCCAGAAATAAAGTTAGAAATATCTCTTCTCACAATCTAAAACAATAATAGAACAAAACTCCTCTAAACTAAAAGCCAAAGTTTAGTTCATAACTGCTGGTAAAATTAAAAAACAGAGAGGACAATAATGCTGCTCCCTAAACTTTCCTATTTTTTCCTTGAATTGCTTCTCTCCCTTAGCTGCTGTCTTATGTTAGGATTCTTCTGCTGATTATGAGTCCTTAATGTTATTTAATTCATTTTTTATTTAGTCATTAAGATTGGTTAGATCCCTCAGAATTTGTATTGAAAACTGACTCTACTGCTGTCACAACTCTAATGCAACTTAGACTTTATTTCTAACTTGGTTTCTTGTAATACCTAATCATCCCAGCTTTATTCTTTCATTCATGGCATGCTAGAGGCTTGATCTACACCTTTTTTGGATCTTAAGGCCCACTGTTTCTATGTCAAATTTTCAGCTTTAGTGGGATGCTCGACACCTATCAAAAAAAAGAAAAACAATTATGTCAATAACAAATATTGTATGAAGTCCTTAAAATTTACCGATTCTTCTAAAATAATCCCTAATATGCTTATTTATGCTTAAGACATAGTAAAAAAAAAAATATCATAAGAGGAATAAAAATATATTTATTTTATGATTATTAGTGATGCAAATTTTCCTTCATTATTTCCGTCGAGAATTCCTGATGAAATATTTTTCATCAATGTTTTCATTGCTAATTGGTATTGTTTTGGTAGAGTATATAATTATCTTTATTATTAAATATTGAATCCATCACTTAATAATTTTTATATTAACTCAATTTCTAATACTAGCAAAACGTCAAACTATTTACAAGTAGTTTTTATTAGTATGTCAAACAATAAAAAATAACATATTTTCCTATAAAATATTAATTAATCTATTTACTGAAACAAAGTGAGTTTTATTGTTCATGGTGCAATGTTCACTTGTACATAACTCACTATATATTTACCGTCTATATAAAATGGTCTTTTACCATTATTTATTATTTATCCTGTAATTTTCACATAAACATAATTAACTATTCATGCAGGGTGAGTTTGTTATTCCGATGAATTTTATGGACATCATAGTAGCTATAGTTGTTTTATGTTTTTATTTCATTTCCTATATTTCATCTTTTTAGTTTTTGGTTGTGTACAATTTAGTCAAGAGATGTGGTAGAAATTAAGGATAGATAAGGGAAGGAGAGAGAAAATGATTAAGACAATTTTTCAGCAATGATTTTGATTAAAAAAAACATAAATAAGATCTCCATGATAATTAGATTGGATTGATAGCCATAAAAAACTTCATGACCAGAAAATACAGATCAAAATTGAGATTAAATTCTTGTTTCAAAACATTGATTTACTGCAATAATAAGAGCTAAGAGAACACTAGTAGGCTAAACACATGACTAAAAGTTTCCAAGAAACCAACCATGCTATGTATCTTTCAATACTACTATTGGCTCACCTCTTACTTGTGTACACCCATCAATAATAAAAAAAATTCATAAAGGAATGCAAAGGGGCTAAAATCCATGTATTATTACCATGGAGAGAAAACATTTCCTCTTTATGGCATGGTTCCATGTGATGTATTTCTTGGCTTCCTGAAATGTAATCGACTTTTGGTCTAGCAAGGTGGACACTTGTGAAACAAAACAAACAGTTAGATTCGCTGTCTTGGGCTTTCTTAGATGAAGAACCATTGAACGTTATTGGGGAACCTGAGTAAGAGAAGGTGAATCATTGTTTGAGACCCATTAAACAGAAAAGTTAGAGAGATTAACCAAATTCAAGCTAGGAGATGAAACATCAGATGAACATATCAATGAAGAACCCAAAATCTGAACCAAGTTATGGAAGTGCAGAAGAAGTAGGAGGGACATGTGGACATAAAGAGACTGAACTTATACCTAGATAGTGAGGAATATACATGCGAAGATAAATTGTCAGGACTAGTGCTCACTAAAATAGGTGTAATAGGGATAATATTTTTCAGCTTCAATTTGATTAGGAGAGAGGGAGAGTTTGTCAAGATGGGAGAAAAGTATTGAGTGCTAGTGTATGTGAATAAATTTTATGTTTGGAGTTCTCAAATGGAAAATATTTTCATGAAACCAAATATGATGAGAAATGTAAAGAAGATTGGAAGATAGATTAACACATTGATACCCTAAGTGATATGAAATATAGCTAAGAAAAACACAAGAAATAGATAAAAAAATCTAACTTATAAGAATTATATGGATGGAGAAATGAAAAACAAAGCACTCAAAAATTCAAAGAAAACTATAATCATGTGTAGACTTACAAAGACATTCAAACGATGTTTTGTTATTTAACATAGAAGTTGGAATGCACTTTATGAAATAAACAAATGTTTCAAACACATAATTTTAAAATTTTAATGGAGCATTACGTTGACCAAGAAGTGTGAGATTAGTTTTAACAATATATCTATATCGACATTTAATCGTGCCATTTTACTCATAAGAATATAGGGATTAGTAATTAAAAGTGTATTTTCATTAAGGTTTTATATCATCATATTGCACGAAAGTATCATTAAATTTTATAACTAAAACATGTTTTATAATAACAAGTCTGATAATATAAGATATCTTTAATTTATGGTAAATGTTTATCTTGAATGCAGGTATATCTCACAATTCAAAGGATTGATTGATGTGATTAACTATTGAAAGTAAAGACACAAAGAGAGGACTAAGCTTAGAGAAAAGATGATGGTTTAATTCAAACTTGAACACCATTCGGTTATTAGATCATAACTGGAGTTGTAGACCTTGGCTTCAGGTCTGGCTTATCTTGATAGAAAGCTAAGACATAGGCCTAAAACTTTCATAAGAGTCTAAGATTCAAATCTTCATTTTTCAAGTTTAAATCTTAGCAACAAAAGAGATGTTTGAATCTGTCCTGCAGCCTAGACATTGTTCAGTGTTTAGCTCATATCTCGAGTTTCAGAAGTCCAAATGAGCTCAGTATTCTTTTGTTGGAAATATGAGACAATTTACCACAACTTTCATGAAGACTACATGCTCCAATTCTGATGTTAGAAATGATGTTTTGGCCAGCCAACAAAGTAAATAATTAGCCAATAATGTCAATAACCAGCCACCAAGTCAATGGTTAGCCACCAACTAAATAGTTAGTCATCAAATCAATAGTTCTGACTTTTAGCCTATAAAAGGAGGCATTTTCCATATATTTAGGCATCTTGGTTTTCAGATCAAGATCATATTCTTGCTTTCTTTCTTTGTATTTTAGTAATGTTTAAGTTTTGCTTTCATTAATCTCTTGTTTATGCTTTTCATAATAACTATGTTCTTATCTAGTTTATTTATGTTTATCTTCTTCATAATGTTTAGCTAAGTTTATTATGTTAAGGTGAAAAAGTTTCACTAATGGTGTTATAATAAGTATAATATAAACTCAACATGGACTTCAATGTTTATATCCAAGAAAGTTTGCTATTAACATGTCTTATCATTTTCATCTTATTCACTCTCAATACCTTGCTTGTTAAATGATTAATTTAGATTTATGTTGTATAACACTTAGTACAATAAATGCTTGATCCTTCATAGTCTTCGGCCAACATTGTTGTTATGAGAGGAACTTGATTTGTTGTTAATACAAGTTGGCATCATGAATACCTGATAATATTTAAAAGTATTGGTGTTACTTAAATAAGATAATTAATATGATCATGTTAATATTTTATAATGAGTAATTAATGATAAATTATCCAGTTAGAACCTCCTTTGTGTGTGGTTTCCAATTGAGTAATAAAAAAGAGTTTATACTATACTTATTTGAAATACCATTAGTGGATCCTCTAACCTTGACAAATGTTTTATCCTTGTTTAATCTTTTCATCATTATCACATCTCAAAGTTCTCTTCAACATCAATATCATTTTATTATTTGTAATTTATATAGTTCACCTCCCTGTGGTTCGACCCCGGTCTTGCCAGGTTATATATTACTTTGACACTCTTGCACTTGAGATAAGACATGAATCTTTTGATCGTATCAATAGGTAAATAAATCGATGGTGAGTACCAATAGTTTTAAAATAAGTATTCAATTTTATATATTCACCACCTCATTATATTTGGATAGATTTAATTTTTGAAAAGAACTGTCTTTCAACTTGAGCTTGAAATTGTTGAAAAACATTGAAAACATCAAACTTGTCAACTAAGGGAAAAAACTAAATATACTTTGTCTGAGCATCCAAAAAAAATAACAAAATAACAAAAACTATCAAATGATGAAATGCGGGAAGATCCCTAAACATCATTAAATATCTATTCAAGAGGAGCAAGTATTTTGTGATATGTAAGTCTTAACGACAGATGCTACGATTATCCTAAAAGACATGTTAGACAATTCAAATTAAATTGTTTTCACATACATAACACCTTTTTATTCGACACTAATAAACTCAAAACTCACATACTAGGATGCCTAAGGTGATTGCATCAGATATCGGTAGAGGTAGAAACATATGCGGATAAAAAAAGCTTAATGAAAAGATGTAGCAAAAGACTTTGACTTAACATAAAGACCATCTCTATTCTGATCGAAAAGAAGCATCTCCTTAGTTATTAGGTCTTTAACATAAAATGATGAAATTAATAAATCCATTATTTTCAAGACAAAACTTCTGAACAGATAGCAATGACTTTTTGATTTAAGGAATATGTAATATATTCGATAAGGTAAAAAAGCATTTTGATACATGAATTTTAGAATGATCAATATTTGATATAACAATTCCCTTATCGTCTTTAACATGCAGTTGATCATTACCAAGATACATTTCTAAGCTTATCATACTCGCAAGGTCAGGTGTCACTTAGTGATTTGCACCTGTATCAGGAAACCAAGTAATAAGAGTGGATGCAGGGGCTATATTAAATGCTAGATTAACATTAACTTGCAAATTTTGAGTGGTTCATTATGAACATTATTGTGCTAAATGTCCAAAACCATAACATAACTGATATTTTACTAATCAGTTACCTTGTTACCCAAATCAATTACCTTATTGTCTAAAATTCTAACTTGAACCATAAGCATTATAGTTGAAATTTTATCATGAACCATACCTATTATTCCCATGATTGTAATTGTTATGATTATTATTCATCGTCCATAAAATTGTCCTCTACTGCCACAATTCTGAGTGGAATTGTTGCCACGAGAACTTTAATAGTGTACCTATGATTAAGAGCACTATCGATGTGCAAAAAACTCAAAGAAAGATAAATTGGTGTCAGAAATAGTGGGGTTGTGATAGCAGAACTAACAAGTTGAAGGGAGCTCTTCTGGAAAAATTCAAATATGAGCAAGTAGTTGTGAAAATCAATATAAGTAAGGGGTTTTGCCTTCAAAGAGAGGTTGGTCACTAAGTCCTTAATCTCACCTTTCAAACCCCAAAACACATGGAGATTAAAATCCTCTAAGAAGATTGGTCTACCTACAGCAGCTAATTCATCAAATAGTACCTTTGCCTTTTTTAAATAGACACCAATAATGCCATCATTTTTCTGTAGTTCTTAGAACGTGCCATGAAACTGGATAATCTTGGTATAGGATGAGGAAGCAAGGGCCTTTTCAAGTGTTCACCATATGATGAATGATTTATGATAATCAACCATAAGATGTTCAGCAAAGAAGGAGGACAAAACAACACTCATAATCAAATGGTCTTGATGCTTTCATGAAAGAAAAGAAGGATTAATGGTGGGAGAAGCCATAGCTATAGAGGTAATATGAGATGGGGGACAAG
>Ga0325401_1006858_pt1 | contig 11049 bp, 12 predicted proteins | sample PopdelMetagenome_FD_205666 | JGI IMG/M metagenome (GOLD analysis project Ga0325401, IMG submission 205666) | Populus deltoides microbial communities from Bellville, Georgia, United States - Xylem-PdKOR-R2 | ecosystem: Host-associated > Plants > Phyllosphere > Stem > Wood/Secondary xylem | place...
GGGTCACGCAAGCAAGTACATGCATGACTTTACCTTAGTGGGTAATCATGGCCGTTCAAAGACAAAAAAGACTGTATCATTCTCAGAGACAGGATTTGATGCAAGAATTAATGATTTTTCATCTCAGACGCAGTCTCCTAGTCTTCTTTGAAGCCTCCTATCCTTGATTTTGACAGTTAGTTTTTGTCCTGCCAAGCCAAAACACTGCTCAGCATGACCATTTGCCTCGGTTGCTCCCTTTTTTCCCCATAGATGCCATCATTATTTTATTTTGGCGTGCTACTTATGACTCCTTTGTTAAGTGAAATTTATCCAGGGTTATATATATGCGTTGTTTTTTAAATATATTAAAATATGTTTTTATTTAATTTTCAAGGATTCTTATCTGAACCTTAAAATCTTCAAATTTTGGAGAACAGTATGTGGATATTATACTAAAACTACAATTGTTCACTCACAAATGACAGTTTGGCCGAGTGGTCTAAGGCGCCAGATTTAGGCTCTGGTCCGAAAGGGCGTGGGTTCAAATCCCACAGCTGTCACTTTTCACATCTTATTTTGTTTTTTTAATATGGTCCTTTAACTCTCTTTTTTGTCTTCTAAATCCATCCTTGTATTAAAAACTTCTTGAGATTTGATCCCTCTTTCGGTTTCCGATTAATTTGAGCATCTTATTATCCACACCAACATCGAATAATGACCACAAAAAAAGCAAGTACATAACTAGCAACCAACTATTATACAACTCTCTCATGCGTTCCTTCTTCCTTCTTGCCACTGATCTCTGCAAGAAAGCACCCTAAAAAGAGAGCAACATGGCAATCTCAATTTCCACACCAACAGCCTATTTCAGCTGTTTTAACTCTTCAAACCAATCTTCCCTTCCATATTTGCCTTTCAAGCCACTCAAACTCCCTCCATTCTGGCCTTGGCAGAAGGTGAAGATGGGCCCACTTACTGTCTCTCCAATGGGTTTTGGAACATGGGCTTGGGGCAACCAGCTTTTATGGGGGTACCGGGAATCAATGGACACTGATCTTCAACAAACTTTTAACTTGGCTGTTGAGAATGGCATCAATCTTTTTGACACTGCCGATTCTTATGGGACTGGCAGGTTAAATGGCCAAAGTGAAAAGCTTCTTGGCAAATTTATACAAGAATTTCCAGGTTGGTATCTTTCTTGGTTTCATTTACTTCGTTGTATTGATTGAATTATGCAGGATTTAATCAAAACTATAATACTGGCCCTTTTCGCTTAATTACTGACACAGGATTTAATCCAGTTTGTAGTGATTAATTTGATGATCAATGTGGCATAATGTATGCATAATTTCTGATAATAGACATGCAGTATGATTTCAATAACCACTTGATCGCTGGACTTGATGAATAAATACTGCTAAATCTTAACTATTGCCCCCCCTTTGTGAGTGTCATCCTAGCATAAAGATAGGGAAAGAATGTGTTTTGGTTGTCACTAAGTGCATTCATGCCTTAATTCTCAGGAAAACAGATGCGAAATGACATTGTGATTGCTACAAAGTTTGCAGCATACCCGTGGCGTCTGACACCGGGGCTGTTTGTGAAAGCTTGCAAGTAAACATCTCTAACTATTCTGTTTTCTGTCTCATGTAGTGCGTGCTTTCTCATTTTTTTTCTTCAAAAACTTGACTGTATGCTGCCTGGAGACACTTAGCTTTATCATGTTCAATATGAACTGAAATGACTTTGAATGGTTTTTTAGGGCGTCGTTGGAAAGGCTGCAAGTTGAGCAGATAGGCATAGGTCAATTACACTGGTCTACTGCAAACTATGCTCCTCCACAAGAGTTAGCTCTCTGGGATGGTTTAGTTGCAATGTATGAGCAGGTTACCGTTACTTATTTTCAAAGGGATTTCAGCTACTAGAAATGCGTGTTGACTTGCAAGAACCTGTCCAGGATCGCAGTTGAAATCTGAATAATATTGAAGCAAATGTTTTTTAGTCCATATGCAAGACATGAACATTACTAGTAATTATCACAAGATATGCATAAACATTCATATGTTTATTTTCATTCAAGAACTAATATTTGCGAAAGAACTTTTCTGAAGAATCAACGTGCTTTTTTACTGCTCAAAATCTAAAGAAGAGATGATAACAATGCTATCCTTCTTTCTTTTTTACCCATTTTCATCAACATTAAGTAATCAGATTTTCCTTTCTTTGGTTTTTTTTATACACACAAGTTTCAACATAATTTCGTAATCTGTTGAGATTTCCTTTATAAATCCAAATGGTTAAACTCACGAAAAGTGTTATTTAGGGTTTAGTTCGTGCTGTTGGAGTGAGCAATTATGGCCCAAAGCAGCTCATAAAGATCCATGATTACCTTAAAGCCCGTGGAGTGCCCCTTTGCTCAGCACAGGTATTTTCATGCACAATTTGTCATGACATTAGCAGAGCAGAGTAGCTGCATGAACAGCAATTGTTTCAGCTATATCTAGCACCATCAATCTCATATTGACACGAAACCAACCACTAGGTACAATTTTCTTTGCTAAGCATGGGAGAAGATCAGATGGAGATAAAGAAGGTTTGTGATTCTCTGGGAATCCGGTTGATTGCTTATAGTCCTTTAGGACTCGGAATGCTTACCGGGAAATATACATCGTCCAGACTTCCACTTGGACCTCGGTACTATGATTTGTGAACTTGCTACTTTAAATGTGTGATAAGAGGAGGTTGCTTATTGACTGCTTGTCCCATAATAATGATCTTTTCTTCTGTAGGGCCTTCTTATTCAGGCAAATTCTTCCAGGACTGGAACCTTTGTTGAATTCCCTAGGAGAAATTGCACAGAGAAGGGGTAAAACTCTGTCACAGGTGAAGTTCAAATTTTTAGTGATTGCTTCTTGATTGTGCCTATTATAAAATTTACATTCCTGGGCCTGTTTTCTTGTCTGAAAGACCATAAGTGAGTAAGCTATGGGTAGAGAATAATATCTATGCAGATTTACGAAACATGAACTTCTTTAGTTTAGAGAAGGCCAGATTCCAATGCATTAATAAAGCAAGATAATCTCGCTTTGTTTTCAAGTTTCAGCAGTGCACATGTTATTGAGAGCACAAATGAAAAAAAAAATTTGGATAAGAGGGCGATCCACAAGCTGCTTATTTAAGTAACCAATGCCTCTTAAGTCTCTTATACCAGGCATATATTGTAGTTCCAGATGTTTTTCTGTCAGTTGAGTTCATCTGGCTTTTAGCGGCAGACATTCCAAAGCAACAATGTGTTACTAATTTAGGATATTATGTTAGCAGGTTGCTATAAACTGGTGCATCTGCAAAGGTGCTATTCCAATTCCTGGAATCAAGACAGTAAAACAAGCCGAGGAAAACTTGGGTGCCCTTGGTTGGCGCTTGAGTTCAGACGAGTTGCTTCAATTGGAATATGCAGCAAGTGAGTCTCCACAGAAAATGATCCAAAACATTTTTCAGACAAGGTAAGCATTGTATAGAACCTCACTATTTTTGTTTAAATTTTCCTTAAAAGGAGTTCTATTGACCAAATCATGAGTAACCACAGATGACTTGGGGATAAAGAAATCTATGTACTGGAAGTCCCTGTGACAAGAATTGAAGGCATGGACAAGGCAGAAGTCGAAAACCAGGTAGCAAGCCTCTGTTATTAGTACTCAAAACACAAGGGAGGGAAAGTTGACATGGGTTGCAAAGAGACTAAATGGAGAAAAAACAAGAAGCTGCATCTCCTGCTTGACCTTTATCCCTCATTAGACGATGTTGATGTTGATGTTGATAATTACAATTGAACAAGATTTGATAGTCTCAGTGATCTTCTGTATTTCCAATGAACATGTATCTTTTAGTGATTGGTAGAAGATTGACCAATTCATTCCGGAGCGCATATTTTGAGAGAAATCGTTATAATCCCTACAATTTCCAGTTATCTGAAATCTGAATGCAAGACTGCTTCAGTTGCCTTGGCATCAAGGATTTGGGATATGCCAGAGCCTCCAATCTTAATCGTCAGGTTATCCCAACCTTGCTGGAAATATTTGAATGGAGATGAACCAAAGTTAAGGGTAACGAGGAGATGGTTTGGTATATAAAAGCCAATAATGTCTCTGAATGAGTTCACACCTCACGAATCTGGCCTAGTAGCCAAGTTGTTGAATTCCGCAGAGTGCTCAGGCCCAATCTAGTTATTGAATGCCACTGAGGAACAGAAAACTACCAGGAGCAATAAAATTCGAAAGAGGACATAATGATTTAACTGTAGTATCAAGGACACGAGACTAACTGGCAGTTTCAAAGAGTCTACATGCCTCCAGTTGCTTCCTGTCAACATGTCCTCAGGTCTATCAAATACAGCTTCAGTATAAATGCACTTACAGAGGCCAAATTGGATTGACCGAAAGCCCGAGTACCTCCTCCACACACATGCTCAGGAGTAGAGAAACGGAAGCGGAAACTTTCAATGCCTATGCTACTGAGAAATAGGAAAGGATGCATCGCTATGAAACTCAGAAAATCATGTTGAAATGTTGTAACAGGAAAGCTCTAAGTGCCCGCTGAAACAAAGGAGAAGAGCACCAAGAGCAAAAGTTCTAGTTGTAACTTGTGTATGAAATGCCATCTGTTTGCCAATAATCAATGCTTGCAGACAGGATAATGGTCAGTCCATCCAGAGATTAATCAAACACTTTCCTACCTAGCTAAGCAAACAACAACAAAAAAAAAGGTCGATGACATGAAAAGCACAACAGTTTCTTTAAATCAGACATGGGAAGAAACTACGGTCAAAATTCTGCAGCATTGCTAGCTTTAGACCTATGTAATCGAAAACTAATCATAAAACAAGATATAAGGATGTTCCTAAACTAATTAGAGAGCCTTCATTTAACAAGCTTGCTGGGATTCCAAATTTTCCTCTCTTGTGCTTCTTCGTTTCTTCTTCTCACTTGAACTGCTTATCCCATTCAGGTTCTGTTTCTACTCGAGAAATTTTGCATACAACAAGTTTGGCTTTCTGAACATCAACAACATAAAGTATCATTAGACAAAGTGTGATTCCTAAAACATATGCATTGATGTGAATTACATCACCTTTTCTTGAGTGCTATGGTCATCTTTGTTAATTGGAACAAACTCAGCATTAACGCTGAATTCTTCTACCATCCAATCAGTTTCAGATCCATTGGGTGGGCTTCCTTGATAGAAATTCAGAGTCTTTGCATAACCAACAATTTTATCCTTCCATGCGATCGGGGCTGTGGCTTCGGGGTCAACCGCATAGTAGCCATTCTCTGTTAAGATAATGTCAGCGTCCTCGCTCCTAGTCGAAAAGAAAAACCACTCGTTGGCCACCCCGCCTTTAAAATCGTCTAGTAATTACAAAAGTTAGATTTTTAAGTAATACAGATAATGTCGACTTTATTCATGCTTGATGCAGGAGGTTTTGATAAATTGTATTAGGATCTCGTGGATGGCCTAATATTTATGTATTTCGACTAGATGACCTCAGAAGAGTCATTGTGATCCCTTCTTCTTCTGGAAATTATTTGATTTCTATTCCTAAGATTCGGCTGCCACAATGCCGATGTTGCAACTAATTAACAGTGGAAACATGTGGTGTAATGGAAGAAAAGTTAGAGAAAAAAAAACGGTGTTTATGTGTCAAAAAAAAATATGAAAGAGACAAACCTAAGGGGAGTTTATCAGGGCTTGATGCATATACATCAGTGGTGGGAATAACATCAGCAGGAAGTTGCTGACCCAGAATTTTTTTCTTCAAATAATGAACTACTAGATCATCATCATTAGGGCTAAATCTGTAGCCAGTAGGCACATTCGAAGCTTGCGCACCACCGGCCATAGTGATATTTAGACAAACTGTATAGAGAACAACTGTGATTCTAATACGAAAACCTGAAATGCTAGTCAATGGAGATATTGATTTGTGCATGGTACGGTAGTGTGTGTGTGTGTGTGTATGTGTGTGTGTATAGAGAGAGAGAGAGAGAGATTGGAAATTGAATCAAGTCCAATTTGTGATGGTAAATCCTGATGCTACAATTCAGTATTTTTCCTATTAAAACTCAATCAGTGCTTTTCCTATTAAAACTCAACCAGTGCTAGCAAGGATTTGATGTTGTTGGACTTGTAGAAAAAAGGATTATATGAATATGTTATTAATAGATTTAGTGTATAAACCAAAGATGATTTATAGACTTGCAGGAAAAGAATGAAATTAAGAAAAAGTCTAGTTCTGTCAAACTAGCATGGTAGTTAAAAATAACCATAATTTTTATTTGACCATTCAATCATACTTAAGTTTTTACGAGAGATTTTTAAAATCCAGTTTCATGGAAAGATGTTTTGTTGGATCATTTGTTACATAGGTTTTCTCAAATTAGACTTAGAGGATCTTGTTTGAACTAATTTTGAGATCTTGTTTGAACTAATTTTAATATTTTTTCTATATTTGTTTGGTTTTGAGTTTTTTGTTATTTTTCTTAATGTTTTAGGATTTTAATTCTATTATCTATTAGAAAGAATTGTAAACCTTATAAAAAAAGGAGCTTGATTAGACTTTATTTTAGAGAATAAAACTAAGAATTTAGTTTTTGTTCATAAAATTCTGTTTTTTTTTTTTTTTGCGCTTCTTCCTGGGCACCAGGATTCTATCATAAAAAGTGGAAAACAGCACTAGTGGTTCAGATTTGAAGAACTTAAATGCCTATGAATCTGACTCTACCTTATTCAATTCAAGTAGGCTGTTTTCGGGACCAAAACAGGAAAAAAAAGAAAAAAGATAAGATGTTAAGTTGTGATTTTCATATTGTAGACTAGATGAATTTATCTTGAAATCCTCACTCCTTTCTTCACAGCATGCTCAAGTAAGTTGAGACTCAAAACATGCAATGTACCTTTAGTTTATGGGGCAAATCTGCCTGGTCTGTAGTCTGTCTCGGGTTGCCAGGTCTCCAGTGTGGCTCAGGCTCAAGATTCTTACAACCCATGAGGACAGAAGACCTGGGCAACTAGTTTTTCTAACATTTTTTAGAGTTTGCATTTTACAAATTTATTGGCCAACTGATGGGAGACTGCTCTACTCATACCGAATTTATCAAGTCCAGAAAGAAGTTGGAAATTCTTCATACTGAACAACAGCATTAGCTTGCCAGAATTCTGTGAGGCAATGCAGCAGGTATGCCCAGGATATTATCAAGCAATATGCGGCATACCAATTGACTGCTTACAATGCAGACGCAAGCACCAAGACCAGCTTCTGCAAATTGTCACAGGAGACTACATTTTCATGGAGCATTAATGAGCTTTGAGGAAGTCACAAGCCGACTACCTTTGCACGAATAGAGCACCATAAATGCTTCATGTGTTAATTGTAGAGATTTATTTTCTTCAACCTGAGAGTTTCTCTAGCACAGGTATGTGCAGTTATGCACGTTAACAAATCATTACACCTCAAAAGTAGATGGAATGTCCACAAGTCTTCCTCAAGAACAATATAAATCATTCATGTAGCTTCACCTATCAACTTAAACTTTTAGGTTCAGGTTGGACACAAGTCCTTTAGTGAAGTGTAGTTTGTCAGTATAAATCAACTTTCAGAGGATAAAATTGAATCCAAGGACGATCAAATACCCAGGTGTGTCTCCTCTAATCACACGCTTAAGAGGAGAAAAACGGCTGGGGCGACGGTGCGGAAGTCAGAAAAGGATGTATCGGCATGAAACTCAGCCAATTATGTTAAAATCTGAAAACAAGAAAGCGTTATGTGCCCATTGAAGCAGAGGAGAAGAGCATCAAGAGCAAAACTTCAAGCTTCATGTCGGACAACAATCAATGAAACACAGAGAATGAGATGCATTGTAAAGTTCACTTAAGTTGCTTCAGAAAGTGAGATAGACCATAGGAAACACACTAGTCAACATGCATTTACAATAGAAGAAATAAGATGAACAGCAATTAATTGAAAATCAATGGACCTTAATGATGAAGAAATTCGTGCATAACATTATGAACACAAGATATCCCATGAATACAGCAGCTCCCTTGTACAGTTCGAGAAGACGAGTGATCTTGGAGTAGCTGGTCTAGTTTTGAACCTACATGCCCATAATTTTATTTTTTTCGAAAATCTGTACAGTGGAGTTGGTCTAGTTCTGATTTTGAGACTTTCTACATTAACAACATTATTGTAAATGTGAAAGCATTCTGGGATGCGGCTCAAGATTAGTCTCATGAAAATCTTATTTTTTCTAAAAAGATTTTATCCAGTGCAAAAGCTCTTCAATGGAACTTTAAATTTAGCTAGTCATGACCAAAAAACCACAGGTTCTGCATGGCGGGTCAGGAATGCTGGATTAATCGCATTCGAGGCCGAAACAATGAACCAGTCTATTTCTTTTCGAAAATACCTCCTCCGTTGTCAATAATGAGAAAGTGCATCGAATCTGAAGTAGCATTAATCGCAAACTTGGACGAATGATGTTTTTTTCAAGTTTTATTTTTTTCATTTCTAACATCAATACATTTTTTTTAAAAAAAAACCTAAAAATATCAATTTAAAGTTTCTTTTAAGCAAAAATAATTTAAATCACTTTGAAAAACAAGTTATATATAACGGATACAAACATAAAAATATGAAAACTGAAATGGACAAGGCTGCTGGTGAGAGCATGGTAACTACAGAGCTATCATTTTCTGAGAAACTCAGATCTCAAGAACCAAGTAGCTACAAAGTCAAGTCACCTAAATTTCATTTCTATAAACATACCACTTCAACAGAATATTCCCTTTAATCAGATTAAGTGATATCTGCCACATTATCTAAAAAAGATTTGTGTTAAGTTTGGATCACGCATTCGAAATAAAGATCACAGTACAAAAGTATTCTAAAACCAAATAACATGAAAGTCTTGAACCCTAACCAGAAAAATATTTGATACCAACATAATCAAAGACAAACATCCAAAAACCTAATAGGAAATGCAGTAACCACGCCTCCTGATCAATAGTCTACTTAATCTTCTTCTTTGGCCTCAACTGCAAGAGAAAACGAGATAATGGGTGTTAACTATTTGGAAAATAAAACATGTAAAGCTGTATAATACTAAAATATAAACATCAAAGGCAATTGACGTGCTGAGATGATTTACCTGGTTGCTGTGGCCACACTTCTTCTTCCTGCAGTTGACAGCACGAGGATGCAGGCGTGCATAACATCTGTACAGCACATTATTCAAAAGTCAGAATTATGCCTACTATCACCACATAACACGATGTGCATTACACATATCCACAGATAAAGATAAAATTTTGAGGCCAGGACATTCAATATCACACTGCTTAACATGCTGCATGCCTGATAGTAGTAAAGATGCACTGAACTTCTTATGAAATTTTTACCAGCTTGTTCACTACTTAAAAGCATTCAAGGTGTTAGGTATCTTAAATGGGCAATGGTTTCGATGAGCATAAGAACTTCTAGCTATTGATCAACATCGTTATGGTAGAAACAAATGAAGAGTTATAGGACAATTTAACTTACTTGCGGCAAATCATCTTTTCCTGGTTATATTTCCTGGCCAAAGCCATCAAAGATGGCTCAATAATGCCACCACGAAGCCTCAGAACCAGATGCAGTGTTGACTCTGCACAAATACACAGATTTAAAATCAAACATCCATTACAGCCCCATCACACAAAACAAATATCCAATTCAGGACCATATTCACATTCATTTGATTGGTCTAGGAGAGAAAATCCAGCAAGTTAAAAGCTTTTTATCACAACATTTCACATCTATCCATATATTGCAATGTAAAGCTTTTTACCATAGTATTTCACATCTATCTATATAATGCAATGTTATTTGACAGGGTAACTTCTTTCAACCAATGCTTAACATTTTCTATGATATGACCATGAAAATTATAATAAATCAGCGGAGTTATACCTTTTGAATCACAAAAGGTTCATTTAAACATAATTCAAAAAGAGCCCGAAGCCAAATTAATAAAAACACCAAGCCCGTCTAAAAGTTTTAATGTTTTTTTAGCAAAACTATGTACTTTTCTTTTTTATCATTAAGATTCTATACAATACAATCATCATAGTTATAATTATTCAACAAAAACCCACTCTTTGAATTGCAAACTTTTAATTTAAAGGTAAATGAAAGAATCAAATTGCCTATTGTTTATTTTCAATTAAATTTTCAGCAAAGATTCAGCATTCCCAAAGTCACCCCTCTCTTGCATCAACACCTGGTAAGATTCTTCACGTTGCATCGAATTAAACCACATACTCCACTGCTTGTGCGTGCCCCAGTCAATTCCTTTGAGTTTCATTCTTGCGAACGTACTACCCAGGAGGGATACTTAACGCGTTAGCTACAGCACTGCACCGGTCGATACGCACAGCGCCCAGTATCCATCATTTACGGCAAGGACTACTGGGTCTATAATTGCAAACCTTTATCTTTTACCATTTAAACTCTCCAAAATATGGCCACTACAACAACTAATCTACTGCTAAATCAGCCCTTCAATCACAAAACTTCAATTTTACCATAATTGAGCAGGAGCAAGAACTCAATGAGAATAAAATTCAAACTTTTCAACAAAACCCAACAAAAAAAAGTAAAATTGTTATTCAAGAAACTAACCCTTCTGGATATTGTAATCAGCAAGGGTACGGCCATCTTCCAGCTGCTTCCCAGCAAAGATCAGTCTCTGCTGATCAGGAGGAATCCCTTCCTTGTCCTGGATTTTGGCTTTGACATTGTCAATAGTATCACTAGATTCGACCTCAAGAGTGATGGTCTTGCCAGTCAGGGTTTTCACAAAAATCTGCATTCTGCCAAATGTGAGGCCACCGTATGAGCCTGCTTTCTTTATATAGCGTGACGGTCAGTGGCAGCTAGGGTTTCACTTCTGTTTTGAGGTGGTGTTTGTATTTTAGGATTGTGGTATGCTGAACGAGAATAGGCCTCATTTTTTTTAATGTCATGATGATGTC
>Ga0325401_1006859_pt1 | contig 11049 bp, 7 predicted proteins | sample PopdelMetagenome_FD_205666 | JGI IMG/M metagenome (GOLD analysis project Ga0325401, IMG submission 205666) | Populus deltoides microbial communities from Bellville, Georgia, United States - Xylem-PdKOR-R2 | ecosystem: Host-associated > Plants > Phyllosphere > Stem > Wood/Secondary xylem | place...
GGATTGACCTGAGTTTTCTTCATCGACATTATATTTTTTGAAATTTTTTGTTTTTATTTTTAACATCAAGTTATTAGATCTTGAACTTTATAATTTTTCTATATTTTTTTACAAGTTCTTTTGGTTTTATATTTTAGATGGCGTTTTAGTTAATTTAACAGTTAATTTAACAAAAATTAACTTAAATTATAGTCATCTAAATATTTTTTCCAGCAACACCTAGTGTTTTTTTTTCCTGACAGTTTCTGGAGGTTTATAATAAAAATAATACAATGACATATTCATCAACCCAAACTAGCAGTTCTGTTTGAGAGGTTTCTTGGAGGTGGAGGTACCTACTCAGTTTGTTGGCGAAATTATTTAATCAGAAGCTTGTACAGGATCTCTTGCACTGTGGTGGAAGAATAATTATGGAGCATGGCCCGAGGTCAAGCTGTCTTCCTAAGCTACAAGCCTTGACAAGGATGCGTCGAGCATGCCTCCTCTGCCAGGCATCTTTCTTTCAATGTCAAATTATCTTTCTGTTTTTTCTTCTCTTTTTTCCCAATACCATCAACCCTTTCCCCACTATTTCCCAACATTCCATTGAGCTCTCCATTTTCGAACAAAGTCTCCTGAATTATAATTTCAAAGGTCATGTGACACGAGTTACAATGAAGGATAGAGGGTTTAAATATATTTAATTTACGAAGCTCAAATTAAATTAAATATATAAATCTAATCAAGATTGCAATCTAAAAATAACCAGTAAATTTAAAAATATATATAAAATAATAATTTTCATACCCAACTCGAATGTAAAAATAATCCCATTTATTTTTAACAAATTAACTCAAGCGAGTGGAAGGTGTTGATAAAATCTCAACTTAACTCGAGCGATTAAATTAAAAACGATGCTTGTTCCTGTTTGGAAAATCGTTCATGTTTTTTTATACTCTTGCTCGCACCATCATGCCTTGACTGTTTTTTTTTTTTTTTAGTATGAATCGCGTGGGATTTTATTAGTACTGGGTCAGTTTTTATTTGCTTCCTAATTTTTACATTTTAAAATTAAGTCAAGCGCTCATCCATACAAACACATGACTTTTTTATGAGGTTCGAACACTGAAAAGGAAAGTCAACCTACCATGCTCCGATCGTTGTTAAAAGAGCAATGGTAAACATCAATCGTTATCCAAACAACTCCTCTTGCTTTGTGGTTGGCGCGCTGCGCCGAGGAATAACTCTGCCTTGTACTGTATTCACACATTCTTGAACTCGTGATCTCTAAAATCCTAGTCACGGGGAAATTAATAGGAATTACGAGGCAATCTAGCTATCTCCATGGGCGCATAATAACTCTGCATTCGTTTTCACACGAGTCGCGTTTTGGAATTACTACTTTACTACATGACTGGTTTTTCAATAGATATTTTCTCACATTTAGGTTTTTTTCTTTAAAACATTTAATATCAAGATAATTTAGAAACATAAAAAAATTAAAATATTTCGGTGACGCTGAAGCAGCCGCGTCACTGAACAAGCTCTAACATGTGTAATTAAACTGTGCATGGCCGTTCCAATGATCCGAAGGTCAGAAACTTCTTCGGAGTCCCGGACTTGGACCAGCTGCTGGTTACCTGAACTGCAGATGACAACATCAATTATCGTGACAATGACAAGCAGCAAGAACTTCAAAACTTCAGAATGTCCCTCAGCGTGAAAGTGTGTCCAAACATAAGCACGTCCATGTTCTTATTTATATTCTTCTTTTGTCTAATTTGTTCGTCCAATTTGACTGTTGAGCTCAGACTTTTCAGTTTTTCCAGAGAGTGAACTCTGCCTTGTAATTTCCTTTTTTTCCCCTCACCTGCGCTCCAGATGCATGCAATGAATCAATGACCTGCCCAGTTCGATACGACGTTTCTATTTAAAAATCTTTCAATCATTCCCGTGTTTTTATTTATGGTTTTACATGGATTCTCTCGAATTCTCTTCCCATGCAGGAATTTATTTTTTCTTTTCCGAACTGGATGACCGGCTCGTAGTTATCAAACCTTTATTTTGATATAGAATCATTTTGAATATTAATTGGGTTAAACTTAAATAATCTAGTAGGTAAATTTACGATTTGGTTGACTCAACCAGTTCAAACATGAATAAGACTTGATGATTTTAATTTCGAGGATTTTTTTATTCATGTTTTCGTATGAATTATCATGTATAATTTCGAGTATTAATGCAAATTTCTCTTTTTTTAAAAAAGTAGAAATCTTGCTAGGCTTTCATGATGGAAATAAAAACAATGTCTGCTTCCTACTGAGTCCTGCAGCGGGGCCTAAGAAATCAATGCCAACTCGAAGAGTGGGTGGAGCACTCGTCAGTGCTGGATTTGCTTCCCATCACGCACGCAAGAGTGTGGAATGGAAACTGCAGTGTTGCGCTTTTGTAGCTCGAGGAAGAACTAACATACGTGTCTCAAATTTAGAGACATTTTAGCTGGTGGATTTAATAGTATATTTGTCCATTCAATTATGCAATCTCAACCAACTCATGGAAATATGGGACACCATCAATTAAGAAAAAAACAAAAATTAAAGAAAAAATCTTAATTTAAGAACTTGATCAAGGCTAAGGAAGAGTTTAAACTTGAAACTTACAGAAATCTATCATTAACTCATAATTAAATCATAATTTCATCATTAAATTAATCTTAATATTTGAGAGAAAAGGAAGGGTAATAAAATCTAGGTGGTGCCCGATGCAAATGTCATGGGCCCATTTCACATAAAAGAGACAGGGAAAGATGGGGGAGATAAAGATGGGGCGTGTAAGTACGGCTTTATGAGACGACATTAGAATTTCTTTCAATGGCGTCTGTCACGTGGCAATGCATCTTCCTCCATGCAGCCCAACTTGCCATCGCCTTTCCAATCAATGAACGACAGAGAAAGAGAGAGCGAATAGATTCATTGTGTATCGCATTTGCAACCGCTAGCGGACTTTGCAAGGCAAAGTAAGCCATATTTCTTTCTCATCCCCACCTCCCACTGCGATAAAAAGTACTTTCAATCTTATTTAAAATAATGTTTTTTTTTATCTTTTAAAATTTATTTTTAAAATCAATATATTAAAATAATTTAAAAACGTTAAAAAATAATTTAAAACAAAAATAATTTAAATTTTAATAAAAAAACAAATTAAAACTCACTTTCAAACACCCTATAAAAAAATTTAAAAAAATTATTTTAAAAAAATTTAAAAAATAACCCAGACCACAATTACAAATGCTCTCATATAGTTATGTTTGGGAGTGTTTTTTTAATAAATTTTGATTTTTTCTATTTAAAATTTTTGTTTTTATAGTTTTAGGTTGTTTTAATGTGCTAAAGCTAAAAATAAATTTTAAAATAATAAAAATATATTATTCTAAAGCATTTTAAAATAAAAAATATTTTAAAAAGTAATAAAGACTATCCTTGTAAATAAGAGTTCTATCTTTTAATTAGTTGATTATTAGGTTTAATTCTATTTTGAAATTAATCTGATTATGTAAAACTTAACTCTTCTTCATCAAGTAGTTTGACAACACAAAATTTTGTTACTCGATATATATATTTATTAAAGTAGTTAAAGTATTTTGTAAAAATATTTTAAAACTAAAAATATATTAAAAAATATCTTTTTATCCTTAATATCAAAACATTAAAATTATAAAAAAACATAAAAAAATATTAACTTAATAACTGTTTGAGGTAAAAAACAGTTTAAAACGTATTATAAACAGTGAACCGCGTTACCGAATGTAGCAAAAGAAAAATTTGGAAGATAGGTTTTAGCAGGAGACAAAAGTGACCATTATAGATTCTAAAAGACAATAACACCCTTGGTTTTTTTCGTTATGCCATGTCAATTACACCCCTCCTCCAGGGGTTTCTCTGTAATATTATTGAACAGAGGTTCTTGTGAGTTTGTCTGAAATATATAAGAGTAGTTAATACCAGCTTTGTCTGGTCAGTTTCCTCCCCACAGCTGTCTCTCTCCAATTATTTTTTTTATCTTTCCAAAAAACAAAATCAAGTCTTGAACAAAAAACCAGTCTGGTTTTTTCAGTTTCAGCTTTTGTAGCTTTAACTAATATCTATCATCTACTCTCTCATATGAAGCTCGTAAGATGAACCTGTCCCTAACACCTAAAAGTCCTGTCTTTTTACCCAACGGGCTAATGCTTCTTCAGTATTGTTTCTTTAGCGTAGAGGTTTTGTAGTTTCTGTTGTGATATTCTATATGGATTTTGGGGTTCAGGTGGGTTTGGATGGTTTGGTGGGTTCAGACACAAGTAATAGTGGTTTTGCTTCTCTTGCTAGCTCAGATCCTGAAGCAAAGCAGAAGTTGTACGGATCTGGGTTCTTGAAGCAAGAGAGACCTGGCAACATCGATGGTGATTGGAGGAGCTCTAAATTGTCCAAAACTGAGTCAATGCTACTTGAGCAGAGTAACACTTCACTTCTGAAATCTAGCTCCAACTTTCTCTTCGCTGATGGACAGCAGCAGCAGCAGCAGCAGATGCTCAGCTTCTCCTATCCCAGATCAGCTCCTTCAGCGGAGAGAAGCTCCCAAAATGGCTCATTGCCGTACTTTCACCTCACATCTTCTGCTCATAATAGAAATACAGGTACCATATTGAACACCATTAAGGATTCGCCTATAAGTGGGGTATGCTTCATTATTTGAGGATATGATAGTGTTATCCTTGGTTTCCTTTGTGGAAGCAAGTGGCTTCTACAGACATTATGGCTTTATGGGGCGCATTGCATGAACCCATGGTTTTTTTTATTGAACTCACAGGTGACGGGGTTGTGGTTTTTTGTTAACGTCTATTTGATCAATAGCTTGTTATTTGGGGTATGATTCCCGGTTCTAGTGGTGTCGAGAGGTCATTTCGGTGAAATCTAGGGGTGGTCTTGTTTAAAAGTCTTTTCAAGATACAGTAGAAATTGTTATCATCTGTGTCTTCCTTCCTGTTTTGGGGTGATGGGTTCTGGTAATTAATCATGCACAGGGAACCAGTGTGCTCAAAAGGAGAAAATTTTGTTTTGGATTTCGTCTGTTTCTCCCTTTCATGGCTTTACTTTCGACCTTTATGGTTTGTTTTCATGGTCTCTTACAGACAGAAACTCATTAATGTTTCAGCCTCTTCAAGTTTTGTAGGCAAAAATTGATTTTTAGTAACCTTCTAGACACTTTCCATGCTTTCCTTCTCCTTTCTACATCAGGAGATCATGACCTTTTCTATTTTATATTATCTGCGGACGAAGATATTTTGGATTTATGTGTCTGAAGTTTCTACATGGTTTGACCTGATTTTTTTTGGTGCTTGTTTTTTCAGGCTACAGCTCTGGTATCTACAATGCTGCCAGCATGCATGGGGTTTTGACCGAGACCAGATGGCCATTCACTCAATCACAATGGATGGAGCTTGAACATCAGGCCTTGATCTACAAGTATGTAGCAGCAAATGTGCCTATACCATCTAATCTGCTCCTTCCCATTAGAAAAGCTCTTGATTCTGCTGGGTTTCCTAGCTTTTCTGCTGGATTTTTCAGGCCCAATACATGTAAGTATTGTCTCCTCCATAAAGAACTGAGTTCCAAGTTCTTTTAGCCTTTTGTCCAACAGATTTGCTTCTCTCCCTTGAATTGATTCTGTCTATTTTGATGTACAAAGTAGCCATACATGCCTTTGTGTCTGTCTAGGTGTGCGTCAGTGTTTGTATTTTCTATGTGAAGAAGGGATCGTTTGTGCAAGATGGGTTTTCTTTTCTTTTCCGTGGAGTACTAATCCTGTGGTTAAATGGTAAATCTTTGAACGCATGGCCACAGATCATTTCCGCTGGAATCTCTAGCATCTTAGTGAAAAGAAATCCAATCGAGCTCTAATTATGAGTCCTTGCGAATACGTAATCACCAAAGCAGTAGTCCTTTGAAAAGAACTAAAATTTCAGCTATAATACCTGTACTCCATTTAGTTTCACTCAATCTTAAGTTAACACGGAAGTTCTATTCTTAGCTGCTTCGAATTTGTATCCAGCAGATTAGTCAGGAATCGAAATATCATTTCTTTATCTGACATTCGTATCTGTGTTCCATTTGTCTTGTGAAATGTGCAAATACAGTGCCATGGGGTGCTTTCCATATGGGTTTCTCCAGCAACACTGATCCGGAGCCAGGACGGTGTCGAAGGACAGATGGGAAGAAATGGCGGTGCTCAAGAGATGCAGTTGCCGATCAGAAGTATTGTGAGCGGCATATGAACAGGGGCCGCCATCGTTCAAGAAAGCCTGTGGAAGGCCAATCAGGCCATTCCGCTGCAGCCGCCACCACTGTAAAGCCAGCCAATGGCACTTCGTCTTCTACATCATCATCAGTGGTGGGGCTTCGCAGCACTGTGTCCGACAGCCTCACTATTGCTCATAATCAGCAGCAAGCAGCTAGTCCATCTAATCTTTCTGCCTCTAATACGCTCAGCAGGTAAAAGCAAGATGAATATAAACCTTGACTGTCGTGGAATCCATTCTATCCTTTTAAAGAAGGTTTTATTTTTATTTATTTATTGTGACATGGGATTTCTATGTAATAGGGAATCGGAATTCTACTTGTAAGGAACTCGTTGATGTCTTCAGATCGAGTAGCTTATTCTTTTTTATACCCAAAATTGGCTTGTTTGAAGGTAATTAATGGTTTGTATTCATGGATAACTTGCAGGATGTTCCTTACTAAAGAGAATGTAGGTGAGAGAACGCAGGATACGACAGCCTTGTCCATGCTTCGATCCAACATGGACCTTAAATCTAAAGAAACTCCATTCTTCATATCAAAACAACAAAACTCGTATGGGGAATCCTTACGAAATGAGTTTGGACTTGTCACCTCCGACTCCCTCCTCAATCACTCACAGAAAAGCTCATCTTTAATGAGTTGCAGAAATTTTGGTTCGTCTCAGGACCTCACTGACCAGGAATCTGTTTCACAGCACTCCCTCCGCCAATTCATGGATGATTGGCCTAAAAGTCAGTCTGATCGTTCTGCTGTTTCCTGGCCTGAACTTGATCAGCAATCTGAGAGAACCCAGCTATCGATTTCAATCCCCATGGCTCCTGCAGACTTCATGTCATCTACTTCCTCCCCAAACAATGAAAAAGTCACTCTCTCCCCATTGAGATTATCACGAGAATTTGATCCAATACAGATGGGACTGGGAGTGGGAGGTGGAGGTGGTAGTATTGCCAACGAACCAAACCAAAGGCAAGCCAACTGGATTCCCATTTCTTGGGGAACTTCAATGGGTGGTCCGCTCGGGGAGGTCTTGCACAACACCAATAACAATGCAGCAACAGAGTGCAAGACCACGTCATCGCTGAACCTGATGACCTATAGATGGGACAACAGTCCTCGTATAGGTTCATCTCCAACTGGGGTCTTACAAAAGTCAGCGTTTGCTTCCCTTTCAAATAGCAGTGCGGGAAGCAGCCCAAGAGCAGAGAACAAGACCAATGAAGGTGGCAGTCTCTGCAATGACCTCCTTGGATCAACTATTGTGCATTCTTCTTCATTGCCTGCCATGTAACTCTGTTGATCTGCCATCTAAGAAGTCTCCTGTCATCGTAGCTGACAAAACATGGAGCACTTTGTTTTTGAAGTTATTAATCTGTCTGTTATATTGTTATTTTTCGAATTTTATTATATGTATTTCTTTGGTTATTTGTGTGTTCAGAAGAAATGGAGAACAGTTACAACGATGATCGCCAATGTGCTTGGCAGAAAGGTCCTTTAAGTTTAAAGGCTTGTAATTTGTATCATGGAATTATGCTTGTCTAGTATAATTTTGACTCAGTCCCTATGCGGTGTTATATAACTGGTGATTGTTCTATTATTGTTTTTCAGATATTGTTGAGCCAGAGGCTTTGTTGCTGTAGATGTGCCTGACGTAGTAGTTACAAATTGAGAATGCAGGGCGCGGATTTTATTTATTTTATTCTTTTTAGGACCGACAAGACTTGGATGGAAGAATTCAGATACAATTGCTAAGTCACTCGATGAATATTTTGATAGGCTCAAATGTCAAATGTGAGGTATTATTTATTTTGAACATTTTAGAACATAGCTGTGATGTGAAATCAGAATTCATCAGGCAATATCTAATTTGATTGACTTAACCAAACTCTATTTAAATTAATTTAGTAAGGTCAATTTTAAATTAAGAAAATAATTTGATTGAGTTAACCAAACTCTATTTTAATTAATTTAGTCAGCTTTAAATAATAAAAAAAGGGGAAAAGGGTGAATCTACATTGTTTTTATAAACATTTTTTTTTAATAATTGTTTTTATAAAAAAACTAATCCAGATGATATAATGAGCAACCATTTTAATGAAAGTAATTAATTGATGACGAGGGAAGCAATTAGTTGACATAATAATGTTTAGTAATAAGTTATATAGAGTGTTTTTGTAAAGGAAAATATCATTTGAGATAATATTTTTAAAAACTTTTTATTTAATTTTGATATGATTATATTGAAATCATTGAGAAAACACTTCAATATAATATATTTTTTATGCGAAAAACAATCTAATCTTTTTGTTAGAAAAAAGCAAGTTAAACTACGAAGAAACACTATTATAGGGCAATCTTCAAATCGAACTAGGCAAATGTAAAATTATATATATGGAAGTATCCAGCTGATTACGGTGCTGCGAGGGTGACAAACTTGAGCTGGCTGCCTAACTAGTGGTTACGATTGGGCTTCTTTTGACTATTTCATATTGGGCTTCTTTTGTTCATGGGCTTTATACTCCAGAGTATTTATGGCGTCCAACCCTGGGACTTGACATTAGGCTTTCGGCTTTTACAGGGGAAAACTAGGCGGCTCTAGCATCTCTGTACATTAGAGCCAATCATGGTGAGGCTCTTTGTGGACTTAAGTTGGCCTTCCGTATAGAAAATACTCGCAAGTGTTAGGCTGTTTTTTTCTTATTAATTTAATGGGAGATCAATAAATCTAAGCCTACGCATTGAGAATCACAATGCCTAAATTCACCACTCATTCCCATCCCCCCGGAATTTAAATAAAGTCTCAAGAAAATTTCAAGCCTTGATAGTTTGGAAGGGTAAAAACTTTATGTATTGAATAGTAGTCCAATTAGGTTGCCCATGGACCAGATTGAACTTTGTAGAACGTCCGGTGTGCCTTGAAACAGGCCTAAAGAATCCATCGGCATGGCAACTCTTGGCACAAAATCCATGCACAACACGTTTATTTGAACTGAGAAAGGAATGGGATATTGTACAATATACAAAGGAAATCGTCCAAGACAATCGTTTAAACTTTAAACAAGAACAGCATTGCGGAGACTACATGCTTGACTAGAGGAGAGACACAATAAGATGAAGCAAAGAACAGAGCTCATCGTATTGCTTCTAGTTAATTGACAAATTTGATAAATTTACGTTTTTGGTCCATTAACAAGAAACCAAGGCCATCAAAGTACTAGGTGATCAATGCCACATGAAAATCAAGCCATGAAGTTAGAAATTTTGAACCGTTCGCCCACCACCCCAAGGTTCCAACTTCAACAAACCAATGTAATTTCTTTCCTCTACTCTTATCATTCTCCTGCTTTTTTATTCTTTTTCTACCATGATTGCATCAAAGTTCTTGAAACCTTCTCAAGCCTTCACTTTTGCTTTCTTCTGGTTTAAATTTAATGGCACGGTTTCTGTCCGTTACTGCTCTTGCTCTTCTCTTCTTAATTCCAAGTCACATACCACAAAACATGTAGCTGAAGAATGATTGAAGATAGCAATCAAAATCCACAAACGAACTCCCAGTAAGAGAAGTCAAAAGGTTGAGCGTAATTCAACATGACAACTATAAATTGAAGGTAAGTTCTGCATCAAAATGTCATACAATGCTAGCAAAATCGCATCTTTAACGAGTTTAAGGTCCCAACCACCCTTCCCACGATTATCTAGTGACCACCCAGCAGGCATACAACTGCAACAGAGATAGATTTCGGTACTGTCAACAACGAACCCGCAGGACACCCATTCTACTCCAATTTCAAACTCGTTTAGTTTCGCTTGACTCGTCTATGTTCAATAGATGGATGCTCATGCTGGAGGTTCTGGCCAAAACACCTAACAAGGCACCCACGCCCATGCCTGGGCACTCAACAAGCATCAACACCAATCCTCGGCATACAGGTTCCACTTGTAAGACTGGTAATACCCATAACCATGCAAGTATAATAGAAAACAAAGCACCAAATATTTAATCAGAAACAGTATATAAACTCGAGTTTCCCTGTTTTACAGCACATTCAAATAAAGTTTCCCTAAATTCCTTCAATGCGAGAACAATTAACTATAAAAATCCTATGACGCTTATGATGTAACAATCAAGAAGTATGAATCGGTAAGAAATAACAATTTAGAGCACATGCAAACAGAATCTCCCAAAACTCCCACGATGCGAAACCAATTTACTAGAAAGATTCTACGATGCTTAAGCTGTAACTATCAATAAATCCGAATTGGTTAGAAATAACAGTTTATTGAAGAACCATCTTATGCTCAAGAACATAAGAAATAAAATTCAACAAAAAACGAGTTAAGATAAAGTCATCAAGTGATATGGAGGCGTGCGTAACCCTAATCCACAGAATTTCAAATTCCATCAAATTAGGGCTTTAAACACCACCAGATTTAATTTAAGGAGCTGACAAAACACAAAACATTTAAAGCAAATGCATTGCAAATCATGGTCCAGCTCCTTCAAACCCTTTAATTAATTCAGCATAAAAACACTAAATTTAACATGGAAATGATTTAAGCTAGACAAATCAAATCAGATAAATAAGCTTTAATCCAATTAAAAATAAAATAAAGCAAAGAAATTCGATAAAATAGAATCTGAAATTAAAGACAAGAGAGGGTCGGTGCTCATATTCTATGGGTGTAAATGAGTCTGTCAAGCCATGGCTATAGCATTCAGAACGATGAATTTTTT
>Ga0325401_1006862_pt1 | contig 11043 bp, 10 predicted proteins | sample PopdelMetagenome_FD_205666 | JGI IMG/M metagenome (GOLD analysis project Ga0325401, IMG submission 205666) | Populus deltoides microbial communities from Bellville, Georgia, United States - Xylem-PdKOR-R2 | ecosystem: Host-associated > Plants > Phyllosphere > Stem > Wood/Secondary xylem | place...
CTAGCAAGATGAAGATGAAAAAACACCTAAATAGATCTTATCTCATCTAATTAAACACATTGACACCTAGAATAGGTTTTTTGTTACCAGAATATAGATAACCAATGACATTTTCTATCCTCCCTTGTTTCTCAATGATCTTTAGTCAGGGATCTAAACACGAACAAAATAAAGTTTTAGACCAAAATGTTTAATTTTCAAACCAAATAGATCAAAATAGGATTTGAGAAAAAACTCAAGGCATCCCGCCCTAAAAAAAGGATGAATGAATAATGATGGGTAAAAAAAATATACATTTTTCACCTACTTTCAATTCTACTCCCCCTATTTTCATTTTTATAAATAATAAAATCAAATCTTTTTCTTGCAAAGTCGATCATCAATCCAATGTTGGATTTTTTTAGCCTATGATAACCTAGTAGGAAGCACAGAGAAATAAAATATCAAGCACAATTGTATGTGAAAGGATGAAATTGAAAAAAATAAAGTTAGATAACTAGAGTAGAAAAAAATTCAAGAAACAAAAAAAGAAGGAGAATTATTGTTACAATCCACAATTAACTACCTATGCTCCATCGTCAGTGTCATAACCCATTTTGGTCCTGTTACAAAAAAAGAAATCGAAAACATGTTTCCATATTAAAAAAGATTTTTCAGGCAAAAATAATATTTTCAAAGGAAAAACAGAGCTATCAAAATTGAGTTTTATATCAAACATTGGCCAAAACCATCATTTTATAGTAAAAACCAAGTTTTCACATCAAAATTGGTCGAAATTAGACTATTGAGATCAAATATGTCATTTTACAATGAAAATCAGGTTTCTCATTAAAATTGATCAATTTTATCATTTTATGATCAAAACTAAGTTTACCACGTCAAAATTGGTTTATCGATGTCAAACTTGTCTTTTTACGGTCACATCAGGTTTCCCATTAAAATTGCCCAAAATCATTGTTAGGCAATCAAAATCAAATTTTCCATGTCAAAAATGGTAAAACATTATTTATCAATGTCAATTCCATCATTTCAAGATTAAAGCATTTTTCCTTTGAGTCAAAAAATATTTTTCGATGGTCAAAATTGTTTTTACACTTATTTTAATTTTATCAAAATATATATAATAATTACAACCCACTTGATATGGGGCAATGCGATAGGATATGATTAATCAAGGTGCACTAGATATAAATAGTTAGTGCACCATTTGAGAGATCTCATTTATTTTAGGTTTTAAAAGTTTAGAAAGTTTAGAGAAAGTCTTGCAAATTAATTCACCCTCCCTCTTCTTTTTTTTTTTTTGCCTTTTCTTCATTGAAGAAATTTAGGCTTTAAACAAAAGAGATTTAGGCCATTGAAAAAAAAGAAAGAAAAAGGAAAAGAGATCTAGTCATTTGATCTAAACATCTATTAAATCTCATCTGTTGATTTAGAAGCCTGATCTAAGCTTGCGTACACCCAAACAAATCATAACTCTCCATTTTAAAAACCCATTAAATCTCAGTTGGTGGTTTATAAACCTAATCTAAGCTTACCCATACCAGACACAACTCAAATGAATCACAACTATAGATTCAATTTAAAACCATTGAGATATGGATCGTTAGATCAAATCAGAAAATATTTGAACCATCAAATCAAACAAAGCTCATAAACATACTATGACCAACACCACACCTAAGCTTAGCATATGTCTCTTTCTTTCTTCTCACCAATAGTGAAACAAGACGTCATTTCTCCATTGTCCAACCATTATTCTCCTCATAACCACCTGAGAAAGAAACACCACCGCTCCCTAATCAAAAGTTATGGTGTCCCAATCACTAATTCCACCATTAGTAGCGAAAAAAAACCAAAACATTGAATGGCACAACCAAACTTTGTCATCACTGATTTACCTTATTGGTTGATCATGAGATATATGACCACCATCAGTGGACAAACAAGACCGAAGGCTTTTTATTGGATTGGTTAACACACCACCATCTTGTGGTTCATTATTGATCAACCACCTGAAAAACATATTTTTTTCCTTATTGTATTTTCATATATGCAATTTCTTTTATGCGATAATGTGTTACATGCTAGACACATATGCACACACATGTAAATAAAAAACTCTAAAGGAATGGTTGGCTGATTATGATGATATTTTATGTGTAGTCCGAGTCTGATTCCACCAAGTTTGGCATTTAGCAATGCAATAGGGTAAAAATAGAGAATTTCATGATTTATGTTTGATAATTGGAATCTTATTTGCTTATATCCAACACACAATCCATAAAAGCACTCGAGAAATGAAGTTGAGTCGTAACTAGCGAGAATATGTTGAATCAAAAGATAATTTCTAATGTAAAAATAAAAGTCTTTATAAGTGTTGCTAATGTTTTAATCAACTTCAATGAAAACTAAAGACTCGCTTGGTTGGGCCATGCCTAACTTGGGTTTTAAACTATATCAGGTTGGAGTCAACTTTATATGACCCGATCGACTAAGCAAGTCAAAGTACGACTCAGTTAACTAAGCAAAAACCTGATTTTACTTAATATTTTTCTTTAAGGCAACAACATTGTAACATTGATTCTTAATTACTGAGGTGATAATGTTTTTGGATCAACTTAAGTTAACTCGCTAAATACATGACCTAATTGAGTCTAACAACTTTATTTTTTAAAATCATTTATTTATTTAACTACACAGTAATAAAAATAGGTATACATAAGTAATCAAAAGATTTTTTAATTAAAAAAAACATTATGAAGGGTTGTACAAAAAACACTTGCAAGTATAAAAACAAAGGCTATGATCTTACTAAAGAAAAAAAAAGTAAAACTTTTATGGCCCTAGATGAGCTAGCATGCTTGGCCTAAAAAGTAGGAGGCCATGTCTTCTTCTTTTTTTTTCAACGTGTCATTCGATCTTTTTTTTTTTATTTTTGTTTTGTTTTAAAAAAACAGATGATATGTCATTTTCATTTTCAAATTTCAACCACCAGATAAGTGGTAAAAAAATTGAGTTATGGAGTTTTCAATCTGAAAAACCATTTTTCAATCTATTTTAACAAAAAAAACCCAAAACACACCATTTATACATTAGTAAACTAATCTCTCAACCTAAAACACTCCTAAATTAGTTCAAAAATATAAAATTAAATAATTTTTTTTCTTTCTCAACTCTAATCTAATTTTTCCAACAAGATCAAGCATAAAAAAATATCTCAATAAAATTTCTAATGTCAAATGAAAGCAATTGACATTATAAACTATTTTTTTCATTGCCACAACATGAATAACCAATGACTTTCTCTTATCTCTTATGTTTTCTAATAATTTTCTCTTTCATTACCTAAAATTAGGAACCTAAACTTTGAATAAAATTAAATTTGGGATCAAAAAGTATAATTTTCGATTTAAAAATGCAAATGAAATTTAAGAAAAATCTCAAGACATTTTTTTTGTAAAAATTGCGCTGGATGAATAGTAAATGGGCAGAAAAAAGGGCTGCATTTCTCAACCATTTTCAATTTTGGTCTCCCTGTGCCCTAATTTTTTTATAAATGATAAAATCAAACTCTTTTATGCAAAATCAAGCATTAACTTAATATCGACATATTTTTTTATACAATGAAAAAAAAATAAAATGAAATAGAAACAAATTCCTAAGTTTAAATTTCTAAAAAATAAAATATTAAAGGATAAAATATAAAAAAAACAAAAAAAGGAGTTAAAATTACAATCCATGATATTTACTCTATAATAAAGATCACAGGAACATTGATTCATCTACACTGTTTTTTCTTCTTAAAAGTTTAGTTTAATTTATTTAATTAATTCACTCGTTTATTTATTTCATTAGTTTAGGGAAAAAAGGAGAACAAAGGGACTAATGTCAAGGGTTCCAAACAAGAAGGACTAAGTTATAATAGTTTGAAAACTTAGAGACCAAGAATAATAATTTACTCCAAAATAAGTAATAATATCTGCTCCGCTTAGCTGCCATATTCTATAAATACACGCTCCGTGGTAGGTGCCTCCCTCTTTCCTCTCTCAACACTCCTCTCTCTAAAAAGCATCCAAAACATTCAGAGAGGGTGGGAGAGAGAAAGAACCACAGCATTCTTCTTTTCTCTTTGCAACGACGCCGTCAGGTACTATTTTTTCATCTATGGTCCAAAATTATTATTGTTATTTCTAATATCAGATCTGAATCTGTTTGATCTTAGAAAGTATAGAATCAAGGGTCTCTGTAACCTGTTTGATCGATGAGAAAATACTTGTATTAATTAATTAGATCTGCCTTTTCATTTCTTTCTTTTTTCTGATTAATTTTTTAAAGTTTTTTTTAATTTATTTGTTTTACTCATTTAAGCTTATTGGGGTAATTATTTTAGGGTTTTGATTAAAATGGCCGCTACAGCGACTGCGTCTTCCGTGGGTCCACGGTATGCACCGGAGGACCCGACTCTCCCGAAACCATGGAGAGGTTTGGTTGATGGTAAAACCGGTTACCTTTATTTTTGGAATCCAGAGACCAATGTTACTCAGTATGAGAGGCCTACTCTGCCGAAGTCTGTTTCGTCACTACCCATTACTTCTTCTGTTCAAGTTCACCAGTCTTCTCATCGGGGGTATAATCCCTCGGTTAAGGAAGATGATAGGTATGGAAGAGCCAACAATGCCGGATCAAAACCTGATGCTGTAACCAGGAGTATTAGCAGTAGTAATCAGGTATGGATTGCCATCAAAGTTACGACAGTGTTGATATATGATTTCAAACCATAAAGAATGTGAATGTGTGGTAGTATTGAATTGTCTGTTTAAGCTTTCCTGCATATAGATCCTCACCAAGATGTAATTTTGTTTTGCGGTGATCTGATGCGATATCCTTAATTTTTCTTAGAGTGCAAGAGGTGCAGCAATTCAATCTGAAAATGTCCCAAATGGAACAGCCAATGGACTCTCTGCTCGGGTATATGGATCATCAGCTGGAGGAAGTGGTATGTCTGGAGAGGCTTATCGCCGCCGCCATGAAATAACTGTCACTGTGAGTTCATGGATTTCTTTGAATGAATTTTGTTTTGGTGCTTCTTACACGTGGTGTGCTGTTTATGCATGGCATTTTTACCTGTCCATCTTATGAGACAGACTGTGAATCTTTGTTACTTTTTCTCGGAAATTTACGAATAAGTATGTTCTCAAGCACATTTGGAACTTCGTTTTATGCTAATATCTCTGATCAAGCAGCTTGTTAAATCTGAACATTGAGTTAATTTCAGATATTCTCCATAGAACATTGCTGTGAGAATTTTGGATCAGAATCATCATACTAATCCATTGTCAGTAATGACAGGGACCAGAACTTGCTGAATATTCCCTTTATTAGCTTAATCTATCTCTTTCTTCCCTGCTTCACTCCCCTATCACCGGACATGATTTTTTTTTTGTGGACATTCTTATAGGAATGTTTGATGTTTGCATTTAAAAATAGATTAGCCTATTTGCTACATAATTATTTTTGTGAAATTAATCTGTGAGAGCATGAGTGGTTTAGAACCTGCATGCAGTCCTTGTTTATATTAACTTTGTAGTTGATCATTAGATAACATGTTAAAATTTTCCCTGATAACTATTCACAGGGTGATGAAGTGCCCCCTCCTCTAACATCATTTGAAACTACTGGCTTTCCTTCCGAGATTTTAAAAGAGGTATGCGTTTCTAGTTCCTTATTCTCTCTGTGTATAGAGAACCTGAGGCGTGGAGCTCTTGTAAGTTAGAAAAACCATGAAAAGTGTTTCTCATGCTAAGTTATGTGATTGATGGAGGTCCAATGTTGAGTTTCAGACTCGTTAATGCTTTTGCCCTCTGTACTTTTTGTCGCAGGTGCGATATTTGCTCCTGCGAGGAGCTAATGTCGTACGCTGTGCTGCCCTCCCTTTGGGGCCTTGCATATAATTTGGAGCGCCCTTATATGGTGGACCATTTTTTTGGGAGGGTTTTCTGAATCGCCCAAGTTCGTGGCTGGGACTGTCATTGGTGATGTTATAGTCTACCACATGGTCCGAACGGAAGAAGAGGCCTCCTCCTGCTCCAGCTTGCATCAGCAAGCATTTGCCGACTGCATATGGGGGATGATGCTTCTTCTGCCATTCACCACTCTATAAGTCCAAAGAAAATCGACCAGAATCTTGAAGCCAGTACCTCAGCTTATGGTCCTTGCTGGGTTTTTGCTTTTTCCAGGTACTCAATGCAGGGTTCTCTGCCCCAACTCCAATTCAGGCACAATCTTGGCCGATCGCATTGCAAAGTAGAGATATAGTGGCCGTTGCCAAGACTGGTTCGGGTAAAACACTAGGTTACCTAATTCCAGGCTTTATCCATCTCAAGCGCAGCTGTAATGACCCTCGACTGGGTCCAACAGTGCTGGTACTGTCACCAACAAGAGAACTGGCAACACAGATACAAGTTGAAGCTGTGAAGTTTGGAAAGTCATCAAGATTTTCCTGCACGGTATGCTATTCATGGTTTCATATGCATGTGTTATGTAGATCTGTTCACATGTATGTGTATTTTCTGGTCCAAAATTATTTGTTAATCTATTTATTAATATATTCTGAGTTTTTATTTTATTTTATTAATGCCTTTTTGTGATGTGACTCATGTTTTCTATGATATGTTGTCTTTCAGTGCTTGTATGGAGGAGCACCAAAGGGTCCCCAGTTAAAAGAACTAGACAGAGGAGCAGATATTGTGGTTGCCACTCCTGGTCGCTTGAATGACATTCTTGAAATGAGGAGAGTTAGCCTCAGTCAAGTTTCTTACCTTGTACTAGATGAGGCTGATCGCATGTTGGACATGGGTTTTGAACCCCAGATACGAAAGATTGTAAAGGAAGTGCCTGCTCGTCGCCAGACCCTCATGTACACAGCAACTTGGCCAAAGGAAGTTAGAAAAATTGCAGCAGATCTTCTTGTCAATCCTGTTCAGGTTAATATCGGCAACGTAGATGAGCTTGTGGCAAACAAGTCAATCACACAGGTCTGAACTCTACCTTTTCTGTTCTGATGTGGCCCAAAAATAAATTTGGACTTTTAACAAATAGATTAGATGTTTTGTCCTTTTAAACTTCCTTCCATTTCAGTGTAACTTAAGAGCAAGAGTATATTCATAAGCATTTGTTTGGTTGAATAACTTGTATGTGTTATGCTCTTTCAGTATGTTGAATTATTGGCACCCTTGGAAAAACATAGACGGTTAGAGCAGATATTGCGGTCACAAGAATCTGGATCAAAGATTATTATTTTTTGCTCAACCAAGAAGATGTGTGATCAACTTGCTCGCAACCTAACCCGCCAATTTGGAGCTGCTGCTATTCATGGTGACAAATCTCAGAGCGAGAGGGATTATGTTCTGAGTCAGTTCCGAACTGGGAGGTCTCCAATACTTGTAGCTACTGACGTAGCTGCTCGAGGACTAGACATTAAAGATATCAGGTTAGGGACTGTCCCTATATATTGTAGCTAGAATGTTTGTATTGATTACACACTGTGGTCTTATTAATTGTTAAGTTATTTAGCTTCAGGGAAATTGTATACAATACAGTTATAATATCTTGATTCCTGAGCCCGGCTGCATGCTGTATTTCTTTGGGATGTCAGCAAATTTTGAAAAAAATTACCTTTTCTTCTCTTAGGCTATGTTTATTTGAAAAGCATTTTTAGTTTTCCATGTTTGGTGCAACTTAGGAAAACCAGTCAAAGGAATGTTTTCCAGAAATTGAAAAATTATGCTTTGTTTGGGGGAATTTGTTTTCCCCTCTCCACAAAGGGAAAGCGTATCCTAAAGATTCAATAGCTTGAAGAACCTGCAAAAAAATTGTATTTTTCAAAAATAGTTTGTTATACCAATTTTATTTTTCAAAAAAGGTAATATGAAGTTGATTTCTGGTTCATGCCAAATACTGGAAAACATTGTCCAGCGGTTTTCACATAACATAGCCAAACATCATGGATATTTTGTTTTCTCGGAATAATTTCCATGGAATTTGTTTCCAAAATCAATTGGTTTTCTGGCAAACAAACTGAGCCTACATTTTGCCTCTCCAATCGTATTTCAGTCCCGGCCCTCAATTGTCTTAGTATTCCTGCATTGAATTAATCAGAAAGCAACCTAAGTTTTAATCAAAATACCTGATAAATTTATGCAAAGATTTGTAGAACTTTCTGAAAAAAGTGTTTGGAAAGATTTTTCATTAGACAAAGCTTTGGACATCTTTATTTGCATCGCTTACACTAACTAAATGAGAATTCTAGGAGTTTCAAGTCTTTATTTGGAAGCACATGTGTCTTCTGCATCCCATTGTGTGCCCTTTTGTGCAATGGCTGCCAGTTTTTTGCTCATGCAGAAGCTTTTTATATCTCGATTCCATCATTCTGTCATTTGGATTTTCTATACCAACTAATGTTTGTATGATGAACTTAGAGGAATATATTATGAGTTGTCCAAACGTCATTGATACCATACATGTTTTTTCACATTTCCTGATTTTCTTGTCTGAGTTGACAAGATAAATCACTATGGTAATAATTAGTTTTGAATTTGTTTCAGAGTGGTTATCAATTATGACTTCCCTACTGGAGTGGAAGATTATGTTCACAGGATTGGGAGAACTGGGAGGGCAGGGGCCACTGGAGTGGCCTACACATTCTTTGGTGACCAGGATGCAAAGCATGCTTCAGATCTCATCAAAGTTCTGGAAGGAGCAAATCAGCAGGTCCCTCCAGAGATACGTGATATGGCTTCACGTGGTGGTGGGGGGATGGGAAGGTTTAGACGTTGGGGCTCTGGCTCTGGTGGTCATGATGGGGGGCGTGGTGGACGCAGTGATTTTGGTTATGGTGGAAGGGGTAGTTGGGGAATGTCCAACTCCTCTTCTAGCAGACCAGAAAGAGGTGGAGGCCGTGGAAATGACCATGAGTCGCGGGACAGGTACATTGGCTAATTTGAATTATTCATAACTTTAAATATCTTATTTTCATTTGGGCTACCTTGGAAGTATGAAGTGATTTTACAGAAATGGGAACTTGTTGCATCCAGCACAGCATTTCTTTTATTTAAGTTATTCCATTGTACTAATAATGATTGTAACATTGTTTTTTTTTTTGTTTGTCTTTTGCAGTTGCCTTATTTTTTTGTTTTCTTTCAACTCCATGGCAATCTGTTTTTTGCATTTAGGTTCTTCATGGTTTTAATAAATGACCTTTGCGTTTTGCTATCATAAGAACTGTTTTATGTACTTTATTTGGGTTAAAGTTGAATTTGTGAAGATGCAAATGAATTCCCAGCTATTACTGCTGTTCCTAGTGTTGTAACGGTAGGAAATGCCTTTGATACTTGTGGACAGGTATGATCGGGGATATGGTGATGGACATGATAAAGGCCACAATCACAATCGGAGCCCTGACAAGGGATCAGGATGGAGTGATCGCAGTAAAAGTTGGAACCATGATAAAAGCCATAGTCGGAGCCCGGACAGGCATGATAGGGCTCCACCAGTGCGCAGTTTTCACCAGGCAATGATGGAAAAGGGTCGGGCATCCATCCCTGGTCAAATTCAGCACGAGAGGTCTCGATCACCTAGTGCTGGTGGTGGTGGTAGCAGTTTTCACAAGGCAATAATGGAAAGGGGTCGGGCATCCCCACCACGTCAAGTCCACCGCGAGAGGTCTCGATCCCCTTATCATGGTGGTGGTGGGAATTTCCACAAGGAAATGATCGAACAAAGTCGGCCATCCTCTTACCATGCCCAGCAGCAGCGGGGGAGATCACCAAGCAGTGGACATGATAGAGGATTTAATGCTGGGCCTCGTTCTTATGTTGGAGAAGAAGAGGAGGAGGGAATGATTCCAGCTGATGAAGATGGCATGATACCTCCAGATGATAATGGCATGTTTCGAGGAGCAGAGGAAAAACGCCACTGATCTCCTTGATGATGGTTTTGCTGATAGTAGATGTGGTCCGTTTTGTTTTGTTTTGTTTTGTACGGTTCCTTTTGGTGGTTCCTTTTGGTGCAGCCGCTGAGAGCAGCAGGGGAATCGTAGCCATAACAAGGGGAGTAAAGGTGGGTAGTTGATTTTTGGTGGATGTGCCCCTTAATTCTAAACAATGAAAAACTTTAACCGGAAGTCCCTTTCTCAGAGATTCTGTTTAAATGTATGTAACGTAACAAGCTATGAATTTTATAATGTATTTTCTGTACAACTCTGCAACCATAATCCTTTTAGTTAATCTTCTTGAGCGTTTGGTGGAAAGTGTTTGAACAGTAATCCTTGATCTCTGTATTTCTGTGCTCGTAATGTCGTTTATGCGCTTGACTAGGAATGATCAGCAGAATCATTATTAATTGCTGCTGGAGTCTCAAAAATGAAACACTCATTTGAGAAAATCATCTCAGTTCATGCTCTTGGATGTCCGTCGTCTCCTTCCTCTCCATGACAAAATCTCTCAGCTCATTCAGTTTTGTCCATGAAAAAAAATCATGCTTCTTTCGAGGGCCGAAATTGGTTTGTCTCAACGGATCCTTTTTCAAACAAATTTAACAAGAGCCGAAGGCAATGAAAGCTAAACTTAAATGCCTGCCTTTGAAGGCCTAGAGGTAATGAAAATGTTAATTAGCAGCTGCAAGATTACCAGTCTTCTTGAGCAGGAGTCAACATGGAGTGATAACTAATCCTAACATAATTAAGCTAAAACTTAGGGCATTAACCACAGAAAGAACCAAAATAGTTGGATGCCTTTACATGACCAAAGATTAGGCTCACCTTTAATAAGACAATGAATGGAGAGTGATTCCAATAGAAGCTACCTAGGAAAGGCATTAAGTATTCGGTTACAGAAGGAGAAGGAGGTGCCTTTTGTTCTCGCCTCCCCTCCCCTCCCTCCCCACAAATAGTTTTATCATTTTATGTATTAAAATAATATTTTTTATTTTTAAAAAATAATTTTTAATATTAGCACATTAAAACAATCTCAAAACAATCTAAAAATA
>Ga0325401_1006864_pt1 | contig 11043 bp, 11 predicted proteins | sample PopdelMetagenome_FD_205666 | JGI IMG/M metagenome (GOLD analysis project Ga0325401, IMG submission 205666) | Populus deltoides microbial communities from Bellville, Georgia, United States - Xylem-PdKOR-R2 | ecosystem: Host-associated > Plants > Phyllosphere > Stem > Wood/Secondary xylem | place...
TCTACATTTTTTGTTGTTGTTTTGTTTTTTTTTTTTTTTTTGTTATAAAAAAAAAAAAATAAAAAAATCTATCTATATATATATATATATATATATATATATATATATATATATATATTTTTTTTTGCTTTTAGTGATGTGTAGTTTATGCTTTAAGGGGGTTCTTCCTTTAAAAAAAAATTCAACCATACCTCTATCTCAAACACACACTAGATATCCATGCTCCAATCATTAGTTTACTAACTATGAACTTTCACTTTGTTTAAGATGAGATTGCGAAGCATTAAATCCAAGAGTCTCATACTCATATAGATTTGATGACTCTCTAACAAAAAAAAAAAAGTTAGCTCAGCAATTGGTTTCAACATCCTACCGACATACTTGCGCTTACAGGAATATGGTGATAGGGCATGATTTCAGAAGTATAATTCTACTGATGAATATCATATATGATATGATCAAATCAGATATTGATTTTTAGCATACTCTTAAAGATACAAATACAATCGAATCTAATAGTAATCATAGCAGCATTGGTACAATCACACATGTATAATCATCATTCTAACTTTATTATTGTCCTGTTCGTATTTTTTTAAGATTTTCTATTATATGATAGATGTATAATATCTTATCTAGTACCTATATTATAGATATTTTGATCTTAAATTGATGCAATCCAAACTACTTTAAGGATTTATTTCATCAGCTAATTAATTTTGGTAGCCAGAGATGTATTTTTTAAAAAAACATAGTTTTTTTATCAAATAGTTGACTCAAGTTGAAATTTCACTAGAAGATTCCAGAGGCCTTGATTTGTATTAGGTTAGAATTTCAGGTAAATTGGACTTCAGGAAGACCTTACAATAAGGTATAGAAGATATTGTGCGAGAATTGTATTAATTTCCTAGTTGATTTAGGATTTTTTTTCTATTTTATTTAGAACTCTTTTATTATTTTCCAGCATTGTTTAAGATATTTTTACCTAGTACAAATAAGGTTATTTAACTCTCTTTTTTACACATTTTAATTTCAAAATAATCTATTATGTGATTGTGAGATAATTCTCTTAATTTGGTTCTTAAATGAACTATTCTGACTTCTTAAAGAACTAACTAAGTTTCATGGAATCTTCCATACTACTTGTTTGTATCTCTTCATAGGAAATAAATTGGGGTTTGATTTCTATAGTTTTGGTGTCTCGGTATAGGTTATCATTGTGTCAAACTTAATCACAATCCTAAATTTAACTTCTTGGGAAGGGTTGATTTAACTCTAGGTTTCTAGATCTTTATATCCATGGGGTTTGTATCAGTTAGTATCAAAGTAAGGCTCTAAAGTCAGGTTTTATCCCTTTATCTTTTAAGTTTCCACATTATTTCATCATTGTCATCATTTAGAACCAAGTTGTGGCGAAGCTTACAAAAAGGCATACTGATTGTGATTTGGTTGTCTCTATAATATTTTTTTAAAAAAATGAAAGAAAGATCAACGAAATCACACACAAAAAAAAGGGGTTTAGGCAGCAAAATTAGGGTTTTTCCACAAAACTTGGATTCAATAACTCAAATATGAAATTTTTTATTGTTGGGATATTTTATTGTCATATCTTAAATTTTGGGTTGTTTAGGTATATCTTATTGGGTAATGTATGCAAATTACAGAAAAAAAATCATAACAAGTAGTTTTGCATCAATATTTTTTTCCTTAATAATTTCAGCCAAGTAAAAAAAATAAATTATTGTCTTTGCTTAGTTGGGTTAATTGATTTTTGTTTCATTAATCCTTTTATTTTTGTAATTTTTTTCTTATCTTCGTATCATTCATATTTTGCACAAATTCATTTTGCAATTTTATATTTATAATTTCATATTAATAGTTTTCAGTTCTTATTGATTTTTTAGTCTTTACATTATTTTAGATTGTGTTATTAAATGGTTATTTTTTCCTAATTTGTTGTAAATTAGTTTCTTAAAGAACTGAAATTTTGAGATTGCATGGTAAAAGGTGAAAAAAGAGCTTATTATAGTGAAAAATAAGAAATTTGTGTGAAACACGAAGGAAATGATATTTATTAAGTGTAAACACATGAGAGAGTATGTGAGGATATATTTCTCTTGCTACCAAAATAATTTTCAACTCTTGACGATGTCAACCAAAAGTAGATCATCACCGCTAAATGATAGGAATAATCCAGAATAAGGTTATTTGGCTATGTAATAACAATTAGAGTTGATGAATATGACGTTTGAAGAGGTGATGAATGAGATGGCTAGATTGAGAATCAAAGTAGCTAACCTTCAAGATGAGTCAGACCGTAGAGTTCCTGAGGGTAAAAGACCTATGAAATGAGTTGTTTCACCTCCACAGAAGTCTATAGTTGAAAATATAAATGAAGAGGCTGGGAATTTTCATTATAATTATCATGCTAGGTTTTAACAATATAGAAACAATAGGCATAAAAGAGTTTAAACACAAAGATATTTCAATCACATGAGAGATGAAAGAAAGGGTTGTTTTCGTGATGATTTAGATAGAAATTTAGGGAGTATTAAAATGAAGATCCTGGCTTTATCGGGTAAAAACGATAATGAAAAATACTTGGATTTGAGAGAAGAAAGTAGAGTTAATTTTTTATTTTCATCTATATTCTGAGAAAAAAGGGTAATACTTGTTGTTATTGAGTCTAATGACTATGTTATTATTTGGTGGGATTAAATTATTTTAGGTGGAAGAATGAATGAAGAGAGACTCGTAAAGACTTGCTATAAGATGAATTCAATCATGAGAAAGAGGTTTGTTCCTGAACATTATTATAGAAAATTATTTCAGAAATTGCAAGGTTCTAAAAATATGGAGGATTAACATATGGAGATGGAGATTGCCATAATTTGAGCTAATATTATAGAGGATAGAGAGGCTATAATGGCAAGATTTTTGAATGATTTGAATAAAGAGATAAATAATGTAATTGCGTTGTAACATTATGTTGAGATAGAGAATATAAATCACATGACTACCAAAGTAGAGAAGTAGTTGAAAATAAAGGATAGTACATGCTTATGAGGTAATTTAAGTTTCTTTTTTCTACTTGAAGGTCAAATTATAGGAGAAAGAGCCCCAACAATGATGCATATAATAGGAAGCAAAACCAAACCACATATGACCATGAATAAAGATCCAGCCACTAATATCCAAGGTAAAGTCAAAACTTCAATTAATCATAATTGTGGTATTAAATGTTTTGGTAATAGACATATAGCTTTACAATGTCCAAACAAAATGGTTATGATTATGAGAGAACATGGAGAGAGTGAATTCAAAAGTGACAAATTCAAGTATTTAGTTGATAGAGAACTCTTGGTGATTAGGAGATCACTTAATGTCCATATTAAAGTTAATATTATGGAGTAATAAACAAAGAAAATCTATTGTGATCCAAGTTACATAAAAAGATCCATTAGAAGTTTCAATTAGGCCAATTATTAATTTAAGGGTAAGCAAACTCAAAGATGTATTTAATTTATTTATTCATAATATATAAGTCAAGGTGAATTTCTAGGAGGCTATATCTTCAACAAGTGATAATCAGACCTTGGTCAATTTAATATATATACAAAAAGAGCCTGATTCATCTACATCATGAGCTAATGAATTTCTATAGTTAAAGACTTATTTTTTCTAATGCATAGTTTTATGCTAACAAGCATAATTTTTAATTTAGCTATATGGTCAAGTTGGAATTTTATTAGAAGATTTAATTGGTTAATTAGTTTCCTAGTTGATTTAGGATTCTTTTTACTATTTTATTTAGAACTCTTTTATTTTTTTTAGCTTTGTTTAAGATGTTTTACCTGTTATAAATAGAGTTATTTAGCTTGTATTTAAGTTTTTTGTAGAGACTTTGATTTTAGAATAACCTTATTATGTATCCATGAGAGAAATCTCATATCTTGGTTCTTCATTAAACTACTTTGACTTATCAAAAAATTAACCAATCTTCTTGATATCTTCTATACTTCTTGTTTGAGTCTCAATTATAGATGCTAGGTGAAAGTTGGTTACTTATAGTCTTGGTGCCTTAGTACAGGTTATTTTTATGTCAAACTTAATCATAAGCCTGAATTTAGCTTTTTTATGAACAATTGATTAAACTGTGAATTTCTAGATTTTTATATTCATATAGTTCCCATCAGTTGGAATCAAAGAAAGGCTTTAAAATCAGGTTATTTCTCTTTAACTTTTAGTTTCTATGTTATATTCCACAAACTTGTTTTGGAAAAGATTATAAGAAAGGTATATTAAGTATGATATGACTGTCTACAATTCAAATAGAAGAAAGATCAAATAAATCACACAAAGATAAAACGTAGGGTTTAAGTTGTAAAATTAAGGGTTTTTTCACAAAACTTGGTTTTGACAACTTAAATATAAATTTTTTTATTCTTAGGATATAACATTATCATATCTTGACTTTTGAGGTTACGTAAGTATACTTTATAAGGTTATTTTTTAAAATCACATTTTTTTATGACATGTTGTTTTGTGTTAATATTTGCTTTCTTTATAGTTTCAGCTAAGTAAGAAAAAACTAATGTCTTTACTAAATTAGTTGGGTTATTTAGGTCTTATTTCACGAGTCCTTTTATTTTCATAATTTCTTGTGTCTTTGTATCTTTCATATTTCGAATGAATTTGTCTTTCTTTTTGTGATTTCATACTTATAATTTTATCTTGATAATTTTCAATTTTTATTGTTAAGTTTTTATATTATTTTGGATTGCACTATCAAATGGTTGATTTTTTGATAATTAGTTTCTTAAAGAACTGAATTAATATAGATTAAGTGATAAAAGCTGAAATGTGAGCATTTATAGTGAAAAACTGAACATTTATGTGAAACACAAGGGGAATGACATCTACTAAGTGTAAACTCATGAGGGAGTGAGTGAGGATATATTTCTCTTGCTACCAACGCGATTTTCAAATCTTGATGATGTTAACCAAAAGTGGATCATCACTACCAAATGATATGAATAATTCAAAATGAAATTATTTGGTTATGCAATAACCGTTAAAGTTGATGAAAATGAGGTTTGAAGAGATTATAAATGGAATGGTTAGATTAAAAACCAAAGTAGCTGGCTCTTAAGGGTAGAAGGCATGCGAGACGAGCTATTTAACCTTAAGAGAAATCTATAACCGAAAATATAGATAAGGAGACTAATGATTTTGATCATGAATATGACACTAGGTTTTGGCAGTGGAAGACCCTCATACATGAGAGACTTTGGCCACATGATTATTTCGGCCATAGAAAAGAAGATAAAGAGGATGATTTTTGTAATGTTGAGTATCTAATTGATAAAGAGGTTATGATGATTAAAAGATCACTAATGTTCAGATTAAGGATAATGATATGGAACAATAAAGGGAGAACATCTTTCATTCTAAAAGCTAAATAAGTAACAAGATGTAGTATGATTATTGATAGTACAAGTTGTGCTAATATATATTGTTGGTGTTACACTTGTTAGATAATTGAATCTGAACACTGTTAAGCACAAAATATCTTATAGATTCTAATGGTTGAATGAATATGGGGAAGTAAGAGTTATTAAACATGTTTTGATTTCTTTTTTTATTGGAAAGTATAAGGATGAGGAATTGTGTAATGTGATCAATTGTAAAGGTTTATGAAGGTTAATTAAGACTTAAGAAGGAAGGTGAAGTTAAAAGTTCAGTGCAACCTTGTGAAGATGTGAGGAAGAGTAAAAATAATGGGAGCAATGAGAAAAAGGTTTAGGCTGAGATAGAAAAAAAATAGAAATTTAGTCGAGATATGAGAGAAGAAATAAAGGGTGAGAAAAGAAGAGTGGAAAAAAAAGTTTTCTTTATGTAAAAATAAATGAGATTGAGAATGCTTATTTTTTATATATACCGATGGTTTTACTTGTCTACAAGAAGACATACTTTAACACTAATGAACTTGATCATTGTATTTCTAGTGTATGTTTATTTATTGCAGGATTATAATGATATTCTCCTTGATGAGGCTCGTAGTAGGCATGCCAAGTGGGTTTAGTTCATAGAAATGTTCTCATGTATGATAAAGTACAAGAAGGTAAGGAAAATATAATGATGTATTAGCACTAAGGTATGTTATACTTTCAACTTTAAGTGCTAGATTATTAGGGTTTTAGTATGTGAAAGATTTATACGTTGATGATGATGATGATATCAGCCAAGTATATAAAGCATGTAAGAATTAACATTTTTTAGGGTTGATGGTTTTTTTTTAAAGAAAAAAAATATTATGTGTGCCTAATTGTTCCATGCATGAAATTCTTATTCATAAAGCTCATGTGAGAGATTTAATGAGATATTTTAGAGCTGTTGAGACTTTATATATTTTACATAAGCATTTTTATTAGCTTAAGATTAAAAAAACAGATGTTCAACGAATTTATGATAGGTGCATAACATATAGACAAATAAGACTAAAGTTTTGCCTCATGGTTTGTGTACTCCTTTACAAGTACCTAAAGAACCTTGAGTTGATATATTTATGGATTTTGTTTGAAGTTTGCCCAAGTCAAAATAGAGTATGTATTTTATTTTTGTGGTTGCCAATAAGGTTTTTAAGATGAAACATTTTGTATTTTGTTATAAAATTGATGATGCAATTAATGTAATATACTTATTCTTTGGAGAGATAGTTCAATTTCATAGGGTTCCTATAAGCATTATTTCTTATAATGATGTTAAAATTTTTAGCTATTTTTTAAAGGTTTTATAGGATAAGTTAGGATCAAAATTGTTATTTTCTACTATTTGTCATCCATAAACAAATAGTCAAATTGAAGTAGTTAATAAGACCTTGACTACATTGTTAAGAACTATCATTCAAAAGAATTTAAAGAATTAGGAAGGTTGTATGTTGTTTATTGAATTTGCATATAATAAAAGTGTATATTTTACTATTAATTATTCACATTTTAAAATTATCTATGCCTTTAATCATTTAAGTCCTTTGGATTTGATTTATTTACTTGTTGATGAAAGGATTTATCTTGATGATAAAAAAAAACACATGTACTGAAGGCTCTTCATGAGAATATATGATAACAAATACAAAAAAAAAAAAAAGAATGAGTAAAATGAATCAAAAGCTAACAAAAGCAAAAAAAAAAGTTATCTTTGAACCAGGTGATTAGGTTTGGATGTATATATATAAGGAGAGATTTTCTAAATGTAGGAGATCTATGTTGATGCCATGAGGAGATGGATCATTTCAAATCCTTTGAAGGATTAATAGCAATGCCTACAAAGCAGATCTACCATGTGAGTATGATGTTAATACTCTTTTTAATATTTTTGACCTCTCTTTGTTTGATATAAGTGACAATTTGAAATTGAATCATTTTGAGAAGAGAGGGGACAATGCGATTCAAATTATACCAAAGGATCCATTAGAAGTTTCATATGGGCTAATTGTTAGGTCAATCGTAAAGAAACTCAAAGATACATTCAATGAGCTTATTTACAGTATTTGGGTTAATATGAATTTTAAGAAGGCTATATTTTCAACAAATGATGATCAAATCTTAATCAATTTAATCTATGTATAAAAGGGTTATGGTCCATATACTTCATAGGCTAATTAATTTTGACAATTAAAGACTTATTTATTCTGATGTACATTTTTACTCTAATAAGCATAATATTTTATTCGATCATTGATTTGCTGAACTTCTACAAGAAGATTTCAATAACCTTTTTCTATATTAAGTTAAATTTTTAGGTCAATCGTATATTGGGGAGGCCTTATGATGAGTTCTAAAAGCTACTGTGTGAGAATTGTATTAATTTCCTAGTTAATTTAAGATTTTTTTTTCTATTTTACTTAAAACTCTTTTATTATTTTTCTAATATTTTTACCTAGTATAAATAAGGTTATTTAACTTGTAATTAAATTTTTTTTATATAGACTTTAATTTTAGAATTATCTATTACTTAATTGTGAGAGAATTCTTTTAATTTGACTTTTCATTTAATTACTTTGACTAATCAAAGAATTAATCAAATTTCATAGCATCTTTTATACTGGTTGTTTGTATCTTTTCGGGTGAAAGTTCAGTTTGTATAGTCTTAATATTCTGATACAAGTTATTATTATATGAATTTCAATCTAATTTAAATTTTTTTTTGAAAAGAGTTGATTTCACAAATGCTTCATTTTCTGCCAGCAATGAAAACAAAGCCTCGAGGCTCAATATTCTACTTTATTTGTCTACTATCTTCTCTTAGAAGACATCCAAGTACATCCTCCGTCCCTACCATTTGTGGGTACTCTCCTCTGGTCATAGTTCTGCGTAAGGGTAGAGGTATTGATGCAAGGCGTTGGGAAGAATCATAGGATGAAGAAGGTTTTGCTAAAATACTACGTTGAATCATTTGTTTCGTTCAGTGTCACCAGCAGGTTCAGTGAGATCAATGATTTTTGTTCAGGACGCTTGGCTCGAAATGGTACATTTCCTTTAATGGAGCTGATATGATTCAGTATATATGTATAGTATCAATAGGACAACCTAGCCTTGTGAAAAACTAAAAAAATGATCCCTGAGCATAACGCATAAATTGCTGAAGAACAGCATAAAGATTCAGAAAAAGGGTCCATCATGCCTGAAGACTATGGATGCTTTCTGGATGCTGAAGAAGCAAGGACGTGCAAGATTTTCTCTGCTGAACTTCCTTTTAGTGTAAACAATCAATTCCTGTCCCATTCACCTCTCCATTTCACTTATAACTAATTCAATCAAGTAGTGGAGTGTTTAATCAGAAATTTTTCTAAAGGAGTTGCATCAAGAACTTACAACCGATGAGGATTATGTTGCTTCTCATATTACATTTGATTATATTGTAAACTACGAGTGAGCCATGTATTAGGACTCTTTATGTATAGTCTATCTGATCTAATGGCTAAGACATGACATTCAAGTATTGTTTGTATGATATTTAACCACTAATAAATTAAACAAGCATGATCTCGGGAAAGCAAGAGATATGATGTGTATAATTTGCTTAGCTACTTGCAAAACTGTTGCTGAAAGCTCTGGTGATGCTGACATGTGATCACCTAGTTAAGAAACAACTTGTTCTAACAAAGAATCACTCGAGACATAGCTGAGAAATTCACACAAGGAGTGAAGGAGATTTTCGAATTCGTTGAGAGAGAGATACGTTTTGCAAATCACGATTCCATTCGACGGCCTGCAGGTACTATTATGAATATTTGATTCGCTCTTCAGATAACATATACATAGCTTCTTTGTTCATTTTCTTCTCCAAGATCAAATTCATGTTTTCGGGAAAGTAAGAGAAAAAAACCATACAATTATTAAGAATTTGTTAAAAAGTTCTTGATGATTTGTGAGAGCAATGACAGTTTGAAATCTGCGACAAGAACTTCGAATTTGGGCCCTGTCTAAAGACTTCATGAGTGTATGACAACATGATTTAGGCTAGAAAAAGGTGATAATGAAATTAAAATCCTAACCGATCCATACAGTATTTACTGATGAAACCATAAAACAAGAATAAAAAGTAAAAATCTTAAATTCTCCAACCAATATTCTAAAAGCAATTAATCATCGCTTGAATGCCCATGCATTATCCTTGCGAATTTCTTCCTCTTCCTCTGGGGTAAAATCATTCTTGATATTGAAGAGTTTGCGAATTTCCTCAGGTTGCTTCCCTTTGATCATGTCTGCAACTTTCTGTACAAGTTGGCCAAGCAAAACTTCAACGCTGAGATAGTTTGAAGCCAGCAGAAGATCATAGAGAGAATCTGTGTCAACATCAACAAAATCAGCATCCCACTTCTCAAGCTCATCCTTAGATGCATCGCTCGCATGCTTCTTCAACCACTCTACAATCTTGGCTAGGGTTTTCTTTTCTACATTGATGAAGAGTGGAATCGCATCATCAGTACTATAGCCATCTTCAACCATGCTCTTGATGATTCCAGATTGTATGCCAGCCTTCTCTTCCACCTCAAAAACTTCATTGTCACTGGTTTTCAACTTCAAGACCTTCGTTATAGTCTCTGATGATGCCATAACTTATTAATATTAGTCTGTTAAGAGATTTGCAGAGAATGAATGATTGAGGAAATTGCAAAAGAATCGTCAAGGGATCAGGTTTTATTTATAGGATGTTTAGGGAGTTTTATCCCTCTCGGACGAGGATATTTAACGGCTTGCCCGTATAGTAAGTGCTTCTTATAAATTGATCGCTGGACAATTTTTTAAACAAAAAAGCCGATGTTCAGGTAATATATATATATATATATATATGTTAATTAGAGTTAAGTCAACACTGAATATATTAAATTCATGGTCTCAATTATATAATTGAAATAACTTGATTAAAAATAAAAAAAACAACTATAAAGGTTTTTTAAAAAATTATGTTAATTTTTTTAAACTTGTGACTTAAATTATTAAACTTGAAAAATTTAATCTAAAAAAAATTATGAAATTTAATTTTAAAATAAATAAATATTAAATGATAAAATTAAAAAGAAAAAAATCTAATCATACAAAAAACAATAACAATTCAAAAAATAAGAATCAAGATTAATATAATTACTATTATTAATAAGTAATATCATCATTATCATTATTTTTACTATTATTATTATTATTAGTAATAGTATCATCATAATTATTGCTAATATTATCATTATTGGTAATAATAACAGTATTCCTATTAATATTAATATTAATATTATTTTAACAACCATTATTATAATCATCATCAGTACCACCACCACTACTATTATTATTATTATTATTATTATTATTATTACTACTGCTGCTGCTCCTATTGTATTTGTCAATTTTCTAATAGTGATTTTAGCATTTGAACATCATTTTTTTTTTAAATAGCTTGATCTTGTAGTGTAACACAGATATCAAAGCTAGTAAAAACTAAACAAGCTAAAAACTTAAAAAATATAAATACAAGAAAACAAAAAAT
>Ga0325401_1006865_pt1 | contig 11041 bp, 2 predicted proteins | sample PopdelMetagenome_FD_205666 | JGI IMG/M metagenome (GOLD analysis project Ga0325401, IMG submission 205666) | Populus deltoides microbial communities from Bellville, Georgia, United States - Xylem-PdKOR-R2 | ecosystem: Host-associated > Plants > Phyllosphere > Stem > Wood/Secondary xylem | place...
GAATCCATAGCAACAGTTGATAACTAGTGCACACCCGACTGTATCTAATCCTCAAAGAATGGTACAGCAATATTTGAAAGTGGAGCAAAATCACCTTTTTCTTAATTTTCTTAATTAAATCATTATTAGAGGTGTTTATTGTCTGATTTAATCCGGTTTTGGCCTAAAAACCTAACTGAAATGGGAGTCATAATTTTTGAAAAAATTAACCCGAACTAAACCAAAACTGGTTCAAACCGAATCAAGTCAGCTCTGCTCAGTTCATTTTTTTCTTTCAAAACCGGCTGGGTCTATTTCCTTTTAATTAGATGATTTTTTATTTATTAAGTTTGGGTTTTTTAAACATGTTTTGGGTTTTTTTTTCGATAATAACCTTAATAGATGTTTTGGTCTTTAAAGGAGGATGTATGTGAATTTAAAATTGTTTTTATTTATTATAATTTTATATGTTTTTTTTAATTATTATTTTTTAATTCAAAGCTTGAATTGTTTACCGCCCAAATCGTAAACCATATTTTGAGCTGAATTAAATTAGGTCGAGTATTATAATAATGAATAACTATGTATATCGACGTGTATAAAAAAAAAAAATTCAAGACGACACCAAACACCACTGCCTTCACAATTTTAACATTAAGCATAGAAAAATCAAAGAGATCATCAGCAAAGAAATAGAAGAAGAAGAAATTTCTACATGAGTTATCAAAAACTTTTTGAAAATTTGAGCTTTCTAATATAATATGCTTTAACTTGGGTTAAAATTTCAAAATTTTTGAAAAAAATTTAGAAATTTAATGAAAAATCATAATTTAACCAGTTTTATGTTATTGGGTGTAATTTTTAATCTGACCATCAGATTGAGCTGAAATTTTACGAGGAATCTTCAAATATATTGAATAAAATCTGATTAAAATTTTAGGATGAACGGAACTTGGTAGTGCTAACAAAAAAATACCGTCAAATAAAAGCAAAACAACTCATTAAGGGTAAAATGATTATTTGCCATTAAAAAATAAAACAAATCAGCTCTTCCTTCCTTTTATATGTTGCCGACTGGGCAGAAGCAAAATAGGAAAAGAAAGAAAAGAAAAGACGAGAGAGAAAGAGAGAAAAGTAAGGGAAAAACATAAAAAAAATCCAAAGAAAAAAAAAAGTGAGAGAATAACCTTGTAAACTTATAAAGTCCAACTTAGAAAACACTAATCTAAGAAAGAATCAAGTGGAGGAAGGAGGAATTGAGAGAGGGAAAAAAAATTAATTACTTTATTTTTCAGTTGATATGAGATTGTTATTTTATCCTGGTTGAGGGTTGTAACAATATCAATTCAAATTCGATTATAGATGAATTATATTTCACAAAACATCGAAGGATGTAATTTCAATAGTGAGTTTATTTTTACTTTCACTTCAATTTTATGTACTTTCAAATTTATTTTTTAATATTTTAGGTAGTATATTGGAATTAAAACTTTACTGTTAACTTTAAAAATTCATATACATGAGTTAATAATTGATCTTAAAAAAAAATTATATATTTATTTAATAGCTCAGGGCAAAAAAAAATTCCTAGTTTCGCCCTTGTGTGTGGGTCCAAGTGGCACTAGTGGCGCTGTGATTGGCTAGCAGGAAGTTGGGGAGCAAATTCTTGCCCATGCTATCTTCCACTTCTCTACTGCATTCACATGCCACTAGCTTTGGTAGGTTCTTCAGTGATCTATGATTAGTCTTTTTCTTTTTCTTCTTCTTCTTCTTCTTCTTTTTGTGTTTCTTTTTTAGCTTGTCTTCTTTGAACTGTTGATTGTTTGTTTTTATTGTTATTTGTCAAGTTAAATTGAACATCCTAAACCATAGTTTTGAAACTCGGACCGGCCCGGTGGGTTGACCCGGGACCCGGCCGATCCGGGCCTGAGACCGGTCCGAGTCTAAAAACCCGCCTGAAAGTTGGCCCAGCAAACCCGCCTGGGTAAACCCGGCTGAGACCCGACCTTTTTTTTTTTTTTTTTATACAGAGACATTAAACTACATCGTTTTGGCATTTTAAAAAGCCAAAACGATGAAGGTGAATAAATGCCTCCCAGCCGGGGGGCTCTGTCATTAGTCGGAAAAGCGGATCTCCAGGAGAGAAGCAAGCTACCTTTCTTTGATCCACCTTCACGGACAGGAAAGAGAACGAAAAGAGATGCACTAAGGTGCCAAACTGCGCTCTATATAATGGGGCTTGAGCTTGAAATGCACCCCCGACATAGAGATCGTAGAAGTCCAGATTGCAACGCATTAAGATGTCAATACCCAGTAGTGAATGTGTTCCCGGTGAGTCTATTCTCTATAGGAGATCCAACGCAAATTTTTGCTTAAAATCCCGGTTATTCCTCTCCACTCTCCATAGTACTCTCCGTCTGTCTTCCTCTTTTTTTTTTTTTTAAGTATGAGTCACGAGCCCTCTCGAATGAGTTCTACTTTTTTAACTTTCAACAACGAATATCAGAATCACAAAAAGAAACCAAAATGAACATTTTTAACAAATGCACTATTACCAAAATTTGAAAGGAATTTGAAGTATCAACACCAAGGTCAGCGTTGTTGAGGCTTTGCATATTTCTACATTCTTTAAAGAGTCAGCATTTTTTTGGGTTGACTGACCCGGTCATTAGACCGGGTCGACTACCGGATCGGGTTTCAAAACTATGTCTTGAACAAACCGCCTTAACCACATGTTAGACGTTCTTAAAAAATAATATCAGGACTCAAACATGTTCAAGAAGAAGAAAAAAGTCAAATAGTTGGTAACGTTTTAAGCAGTGTGGCCTCAAATTATTTTGAAATTTTTCGAGAAGGAGAAGGTTTGAATTTTATTTTTTTATTTTTTTATTGGTTTGATATGATGATATTAAACATTATTTTTTTTAAAAAATATTATTTTAATATATTTTTAAATAAAAAATATTTTAAAAAATAATCATTATCATACCTCCTTATGTAAAAACAACCATCTGGTTTATAAGGATGTTCTCCCCAGAGCCCATACATCTCTTGCACAACTCTCTTGTTCAACTGTGGTGTAAAAGCAAGTGGCTAACTGGTTCAGCTGCAAATCTACAAGGATAATGCCTCCAGCTATTTCATCTCAAATTGATTCCAGGTTTTATCCATACAAATCCAGAAACCAAAATGCCAAGTCTTCCTTCGGTCTCGGCTTGCTAGTATAAACTCATTGAAAAACCATGAAGTTAACAACTATGTAAATCTTTAATGGTCTTTAGATTTGTGAGACTCGAACTAATAACCTTTGAAGAGCAAACTCAGACCTGATCAGTTGAGCTACACCCCTCAGAGTTCTCGAGTTTGAAATTCTTAATTGCAGGAGATGTTGCTTCCAGGATTGTGGATGGTATAAGTAGTATCAAGCGCAGAGCAAATCAAGATATTCTCAATGATCATTTACAGGAAGAAACACAGGTACGTGTGTGACATAAACCCAAACATGGATGGGATAATAGCAAGCAGAACCTGCATCCTCTGTGGAATGCACAATGAGACACATGACCACATATTTTTTCAATGCTCCTACTCCAGCACCGTATGGGAAACTGTCAGCACAAGAGCTCACATCCAATGGCCTACCAGCCCCTGGCATCAGCTCCTTCTCTGGGCAGTCTCAACTTATCGAAAAGGGAAGGATATCAACCACCTCATCGCCCGCCTTTTTCTGTCAACCACGGTATCTTCTCTCCGGCAGGAAAGAAAGAGACGCATTTTCAACAACCACTTTCAGAGGCTCGTAAATTCTAATGAATATGTGATGTCATAAATAAAAAGATAAATGGAACGAAAATTAACAGATATCCGTTTCAAACTTAATTGTTTAATTTTAATAAGCTGAAGAATTTATTTATTAAAAAATAAAGATCAAACATTTGAATCAACAAAATTCATACACTGAAAAGAACTCCATGCCTAATTGAAGTGTTATGAAAAGTAAAAATGGAAAATAGAAAATTGGAGAACAATATTGTTTGGGCTTGGGCTTCATCTGAATGGACCAACATTGTCTGTCTTATCATGACCTGCACATCCCATTTTCTCCGACTAAACTGAAAACAGAGGTGCTCGCTCAGCTGTCTAGGGTTTTTAACCTTTTTTAGGGTTTAAGCCGCCTCTCTCAATCAATATTCATGTTCTGCAGCTCCTAATTATCTCCTAGTTATTGACCGAACTGAGTTGAGTTGAGTTACTGGAGATGTCGAATCGGCCAGAGCTACTAGCTCCACCTGAGATTTTTTATGATGATTCGGAGGCTCGTAAATACACTTCCTCTTCTCGAATTATCGATATTCAGGTACTCTTTTTTTTTTCTTTTAAGAACAATGTTTTAATGCTTATTGAATGATTTTGTTACCTGATGATGATGTGTGGTTGTTAATAGGCTAGGCTATCAGAAAGAGCGTTGGAGCTTCTTGCTTTGTCTGTTGATGGAATCCCTAGATTACTCCTCGATATCGGTATGTTGCATTTTACATTTCCATCATAATTACACCATGAAGCCACTCTCTCTTCTCTGTTTGTAAATGTGATTAATTTATGGCTTATGATTTGTTTACCAGTTAGAAAATAGCTATTTTTTTTTTTTTTGTAGCTGTGGTGTTTATCCTTTTAATATTCCTGGGTGGGACATTAGCTATTTATACGTCAAACTTTTGCTGTTTTAAACCTTGAATTCCTGATACTTGTTACATTTTTTTTTGTTGTTAATTATTCTGTCTGTGTGCAGAATTCTGTTCTAAAGTTTTTAAATGCTTACTGTAATTGTTCTGGCTTTTTCAGGCTGTGGATCAGGACTTAGTGGGGAGACATTAACTGAAAATGGTCACCAGTGGATCGGCTTAGATGTTTCACAATCAATGCTTAGTATGTCTGCTTGAGTTTGTTCAATTTTGTAATATTTCATCAGAGGTTCATGTTAGGTTTTTTTGCATATAGGAACTTTTAACATTTTTCTTGTCAAATCCAGATATTGCTTTGGAGCGGGAGGTTGAGGGTGATCTTTTACTGGGTGATATGGGTCAGGTATCCAATTAAGATTCAGTTTTATTTTACATGCTCCGCAACACAATAAAAAAAAGGCGAATCAAGGCTGTGGGGAAAAATACAATTTCTTGGCCAATATAACTTTTTTAAAAAAATTTATTTAGCAGGATGCCAGTTTTGTGCCTTTGTGGCCTTATGGTTGGGATAAGGTTGATGCGCTAAACATTAGTTACTGAAGCAAAGTTGTGCAATCTTCTAGTTTATTTCACTTTTGATCAAATATTCCGTGTCATATGACCACTTTAGGTTCAATACTTAATGCTTTGTGCAGTTATGATATGTGAATGTTTGTACTTTTGGAAGCTATTTCAGTATAAGTCTTTTTTTCATTGTTAATATGATATAATATGCAATTAAACTTGCAAAATAGGTTTTAAGTTATTAGTTATCGCTGAAATGCTTAAGCTTATGTTGCAGGGCCTAGCACTTCGACCTGGAATTATTGATGGTGCCATCAGTATTTCAGCTGTTCAGGTTGTACTCTCTTGTATTCTGTAGACATTTATGCATGTATGCAAGTGTATTGTGTTAGGACTTGTCCAAAAAATTCAGTTTTTTCCTTAATTTATGTGATTCATTATTTTCAATGAACCTCTTTTAATTCTTACTCTGCTTCCTGTAGTCAGTCATCTTCTGATGTTCCACCTATTTGAATTATTTTATTTAAGTAGAGGCTTCCCTGCATTTTCCTTGTGTTCTTGGATGATCATGTCTTTTATTAAAGAAAACAAAAATGTCTATTTATGAATTACTTTTTAAGGGAAGGCCCTTAAAAAGCAGAAGATTGCAGTTTTTCAAGGCAAAAGGTTTAATGGACAATTAAATTTGCATTTTGGTTGTAAGGTCTGAACTTATCTTTCTTCCCTAACACGACCCATTTATTACTTCAGCTAAGGCCTAGCAAAGCTTGCTTACATGTTTGCTTTTTCTTGTACCAAGATCTTTATAGAAACAGTAAATTGAGGTAGAGAGGTGGACCTTTCTAGATGACATAAATTTTTTAATCAGATGTACAATTAACAATTAATCTTTGTGAAGTTGGACGAGCAATAAAGAGATTTCGGGGAGGATGTTTTAGAAATGTTATGATATTGAGATTAGGGGTCTATGGTTTTCCAGTCAAAATCACAAACCAAATGTGATTTGCTGCTTTGATGTTTAGTTTTCTAATATATAAACCTCAACATCTGTTTCCAATTGAATTGTCAAACTTCACACAATTGCTTTCCTTGTCCTCTTTTCCTTCATATCCTTTGCACGGGTTGTTTTTTAAATGTTAAGTTGTATAACACTTTAGTGAGTGCCTTTTCCTCACTTTATTCTTTTGATTTGGCTCCCAGTGGCTATGCAATGCAGATAAGTCCTCCCATGAACCAAGACTAAGATTGAAGTAAGTTCCTTCTCTTTTCTTTTCTGCTTTAGGTTTATGTAGTCTGTCAGCACTCAATCTGTTTTGGGATTCAATTTTATGGCAGGGCTTTCTTTGGATCATTATATAGATGTTTGGCAAGAGGAGCAAGAGCAGTGTTCCAAGTGTATCCTGAAAACATAGCCCAGCGTGAATTAATTTTGAGATCTGCAATGCATGCTGGATTTGCTGGTGGTGTTGTTATTGATTACCCACACAGGTATGCTAAGCTTCTATTTAGAACTCTCATGTTGCGTTTTTCATGTCTGGTAAGCACATAAATATTATTTGTTGTATATGTGTTTTTCGTTTGGCTTTAATAATATCAGTCCTTTCCAACCCTGTAACTTGAATGTTCTGGTTGGGAATAAAAGCTTGCACATAAAATGTTGCAAGCTTTTAAAGAATCTAAACCTTGAGAGCTTGATGTGCTAGATACTGTCTGCTAATTCTTTGTTTTATTATGCAAGTATATTCACCCTGTTCTCTCTTTATCAATTAAGTTTACCTTCTGATATGTAATTTCCTTCAAGTCAAACGAAGCTAAAAGAAGAATCTTGCTATTAATTATCCTCCGGTTTCATATTCCTCTTCAGAGTTTCACCATTCACTGACTAAACAATTTTTTTTGTCACAGTGCCAAGAGTAGAAAAGAATACCTCGTGCTTACTTGTGGAGTACCATCTATAAGCACTGCTGTTCCGAGGGGGAAAGGTGAAGATGGAGAAAGCTGCTCTGAAGATGAAAGTAGTGAAGAAAATCAGACGGTGGGTTGCTTTGTCTTGCTTTTTTTTTTTTCAAGCTTTAACTGGGCTGTTTGTAACATGGTATCCTTTTCTTTTCAATTTGAATTTTTCAAATCACTAATAATTATTATATATGCTACCTTGAGAATGCAGGTTTGCATTTCAGACAGGAACAGACCTAAGAAAAAACAGAAAATAACCAGGAAAGGGAAGGGCAAAGATTGGATATTTAAAAAGAAAGAGCAACTGAGACGAAAAGGAAACGCAGTGCCTCCCGACACAAGATACACTGGTCGAAAACGGAAGGCTCGATTTTGATCTTTACACTAAATTTGTAGCCAATCTGTTGGGAGATTATACATATAAATGGTTTTGTACTCAGACCCTTTATGCATTGCCTGTTCCTGCTGCCGCTCACCAACTTGATGATGCAGATGATGATGCTCACATCAATGAAAGAAAGTAAAGAAGATACATATTACTTCCATTATAAAAGAAAAAGGTAATTGTTCTGTGATAAAGCATCCATTGAAGGTAATTTTTTTGCAAGTATAACGGACAAATGTCATTGTTATATGCATTTTCCTTGGACAAAATATGTTATAAACACTGATTTTAGAAGAAAAAGGCTGCATTTCCTTTTAATTCATGGCAATCAATCTGATCCTCTAATTGGACAAGCCATCCTTAAAAGTCTGAAACAGAGTAACCTGATATCACATCCGCAGTGGTACAATGATTATTTGTCATGGTTCAGTTTTACAATCTTAATGAGAGGGTGCTTAGCTTGCTATTTATAATTTATGTCATGTAGGTCTGACACAAAATTATGAGCATACCTATACGCTTCAACAAGAACTTTCTCTATGTGGGTAACATTCCAAATGCTATTGTGTAGCATCCATGGTGTTATCTTCAAAACTCAAGGCTTCAGCATCTCCCTCCACCTATACGAGGGTTTTGTCTTCTCCAAGACCTGCAAGCGTCAATTAAAAAAAAAAAAAAAAAAGGAAAGAAAACCATCAGTCATCAAGAAATCAACACTAATAAACTGTAATTAGACCATCCATGGATTTCACTCAAGTCCTGAAGGAAAGTGCCTAAGAAACCCAAGCATTAGGGGCATGTCAAGGAAAAATAAGGATGACCCTATAAGAAAACCAAAGGCAAGTAAAAAAAACACAATAAAGAAAGATGGAAAGCAAGCAAATGATAGTACTTTATAAGATATTAAGGCCTGTTTGTTTGCTGTGCTGGAAAGTAGTTTTTCAATGTTTGCTAGAAAGTAGTTTTTTTTAGAAAGTAAATTACTTTTCGATGTTTGATAGTGTAATAGAAAATAAACCCTGTTTGTTTGCTGGAAAGTTGTTTCTTTTTAGAAAGTGAATTATTTTCTGATGTTCGTTAGTATAATGAAAAATAAATTGGAAAACACTTTCCAGTGTTTTGTTATATCATGGAAAATGAGCTGGTAAATAACTTATTAATGTTTTATTTTTTTTTCAAGTTTATTAAAATAATGAAGAACAAATCTTACAAATTAAAAAGTTGAATGAGAATGAAATTGAAAAAAATATAATTTCATAAATTATCTCAAATAAAATAAATAATAATCAAAATAATAAAGATCAAATCTAAAAAATAAAATTGAAAGATGAAGAAATTAAAATAATAATAATTAACATTTCATAAATTATTTTAAATAAAATAAGTAACAATCTAAAGAATGATGACCAAATTTGATAGATAAAAAATTTCAATTAAAAAATGATAAGGGAAAAACAAATAACAATTATAAAAATAAGGACCAAAATTAATATAAAAATTAAATTCTAAGTGATGAAATTGAAAAACAAATATTAAAAGCAAAATATATCTAGCAATCAAAAGTTTGATGATCAAATTTGATATCATCAGCAAATAATTAATAATATGAAATTTCTAAATTTTTCACAACTTCTGAAAAGTGTTTTCCATCCAAAATAAAAGGAAAACACTTTTCTGAAAATCAAGCCAAATTTTTCTTTGACTGAAAAGCGTTTTTTGTTAATCAACTTTTCTAATGGCAAATAAACACATGAAAGTTTGGAAAATGGTTTCCCGGAAACCAGTTTCCGGGAAACAAACGCACCCTTAAAATCCTTCAGCACTCCTGTTTGAAAGTGTGGTTGTGATTGCTTTTTAAAGTGTTTTTTACCAAGAGATATATCAAAATAATATTTTTTTTATTTTCTTAAAAATTATTTTTGATATCAGCGCATCAAAATAATCTAAAAACATCAAAAAATATTAATTTGAAGCAAATAAAAAAATTTAAATTTTTTTAAAAATGCTATTGAAACGCAAAAACAAATAGGGCCTCTATAAGCCTATCAACTTTTTTTTTCTTCCATTTATTATTTTTGATTTTTTATAACAATTTCCTACTATCACATTATTGAAGAAAATTATTTAATATAAATAAAGTATAAATATATTATGTATTTTTTTTATAAATGAATTTAATAAAAAAAACAGAAAAAAATCTTTACTGCTTGTTATGATTTTATTCACTTGCAAATATTATAACATTATACACTAGAATCCAACTTAGCTTCCATGATTTTAACAGGCAACGAAGAAGATAAGAATTGATGATGCATCATCCTTTCTCGATGACATGTCATTTATATTTTTTATTTAAATATAGTTGGGTTTGGACTTCATCTAACTGCACTAATATAAGTTGTGGTTGGATTTTAAAAAATTTTAAATTTTTTTTATTAAAATTTAATATGATTCATATGTTTTGGATCGTTTTGATGTGTTGATTTCAAAAATAATTTTTTAAAAATAAAAAAAATATTATTGACATGCATTTTAGCATGAAAAGTTATTTGAAAAGCACTCGCAACCACACTGTCAATCACAGCTACGCTCTAACTTCATTTATTATTTCTGAATTTTTTATAACAATTTCCTAATATCACATTATTGAATCAACATTGAAGAAAATTATTTAATAAAAATAAATTATAAATATATCATGTATTTTTTTATAAATAAATTTAATGAAAAAAATAGGAGAAGTAAAAAAAATATTAAAACAAGTAAAACATATGAAATATATATAATATAGTGACAATTAAAAAATAAAAATATTCAAATTCATATTGAATAATTCAACTGTATTTTTAAGAATGTTTTTAGTTTTAAATTAATTTTTTTGAATTAATTTAATGTAATAATATTAAAAATAATTTTTTAAAAATAAAAAATATTATTTAATATATTTTTAACTAAAAATATATTTAAAAAAAATAATATTTACTTGCTCTCACGACACTCGGAAGCTGAAAATCCGTTACCTCACCCAATAAATACCGTAAAACAAACGTAGCCTATGAAAATACCGATGCACATGAAAGTGTCAGAGAGTTGTATTAAAGAAATAAAAATAAAGTTTAAAATGAAGCGAGTTTATATGTCCAATTTTTAAATTTCAAATCCGTGAAGGGACTAAAGCTTTTAAATCGCTCTCTCTTCTAGCCATATTAGGGGTTAGCCTAGTATGCAGCCTGGTAATGGCGGACTGTCATGCATCCATCATCATCAATCATCATCATCATCAACAACAACAACAACAAGAAAGGCAACAACATTCAATGGAAGATGATTGTTGTTGCTCACCATCAGTTTTACAAAATCTAAACCATCCTTGCCTTCCCCACTTGCAACAAGAACAACATACACAGCCTCATCAAGTTTTTTTGCAGCAGCATCACCAGTTGTTTTATCCATTTCAGCAGCAGCAGCAGCAGCA
>Ga0325401_1006866_pt1 | contig 11039 bp, 9 predicted proteins | sample PopdelMetagenome_FD_205666 | JGI IMG/M metagenome (GOLD analysis project Ga0325401, IMG submission 205666) | Populus deltoides microbial communities from Bellville, Georgia, United States - Xylem-PdKOR-R2 | ecosystem: Host-associated > Plants > Phyllosphere > Stem > Wood/Secondary xylem | place...
GCGCTCCAACCTCCTATTATTTTTCTAATATCTTTCGGCTATATAATTATATATTTATTTTTATTTTTGTGTGGGGACCCAAAAATGGGTTACAACAATAAATGTGCCCCGGAGGCCAAGAAATAGGTGCTGCACAATCCTTACAATGGCCAAGAAATAGGTGCTGCACTCAGATCTGAATTATGAATAAAAAATTTTCAAATTTTAATTTTGCTTGTGATATTTAAATATTGGTTCGATTGCAACCCCAACTATATTTTTATATTTTTTATGTTCCAACTACATTGATTTTTATATTTTTTATGTTTTCAATATTTCTTGCAAACAAAAATTAAATAAAAATAACAAAATAGATAAATTTATTGATAAGATATAATTTTTTGGATTTTTTTATTTTAAATATATATACAAAAAAGGAGGTCAAAAATTGGTTCTTAGCAATTACGTTCATGTCTTTTCAAAACCCCAACAATTCTCTCATCTATAAATAGGTTTATAAGATTCTCCTTAAATTGTGCAGATTAAGTTGCATGCATAATAATAATAATAATAAAAGGCCAAATATTGGCTGGTGAAGCTTTTGGTTCCCATATCCATATATGCTCTCACTATTTTCACCTATTGAAGATATCTTATTAGTGATAGAAGGAAGAAAAATCGACATCCTGCTGAATTCACTTATATTTACCAATTTATGTGATATAGCTTGTAATTAATGTAATAATTTATATATATTGAAATAAATTTAATAGATCATCCATAAATTTAATTTTTGAAGGGAAATCCATAAAAAAAAATGCTTTCCAGAAAATAAATTCTTAAAAAAATAATTCTCGATGGTAATATGATTGTATTTTTACGAGAATTTATGTTATGGTGAAAATCAGATTTTGAAGGTTTTAATTAAAGTATTTTTTATGGGAATTATCAACATAAATTATTTGTTTTTTTAGAATATTTCTAACAGGATTTCTGACTAAAATTAATTACTCTTAATCTCCATCTCTAATTGACAATGAAATTGTTTTCATAAAAAAATATGGACGAAAATTCCATCCAAAATTCTTATTTTTCTTGTAGTGCAAGAACATTATTTGGGACTGCTCACCTGCAGTCTATCTTCTATTTTGGCTGGCGATGCTGCTGCTGCTATCCTGCTAGCAGTTTGATTTTTATTTGATTTTGTGTCATTAAGAGCTATTTATATTTTTTATTTCATTATATGTTAATAATTTTTTTTTATAATTTACATTCTATCAAAATAAAATAATTTTCTAGTATAATTTTTTTTTAATTAATCTATTTTTCTCAACAAAAAAATATAGGTTTTTTAATAATGCACATCATTTAATAAAAACCAAAGGCAATTAGAATAAAAATTCAATAAACTCTAAAGGATCTGAAATAACAATAAAAAAGACATGATTTTAAATAAAAAAAACCTTTTTATCCTATTAATATAATTCTTTTGTAGGCAATTGATTTATCAAAATTTTTATTTTTTAAGCGAAAAATAATGAGAATCATAAAATACAAAATTTAATAAAAAAAATGATTAATGATTTTACTATTATGTCGTGGAGGTATTGAGTATTTTTTTTTATGAGATCATTTGATAATAATAATAAAAAAAATCCTTGAAAAGCCAGAAAGCAAAATTTAAGAAAAACAAATATGTAAAAAATATAATATAATTATTTAAAATGATATTTTAAAGTTATTTATGATAAAGATATTTTCATGATATTAATTTATGTATGTATAGAGTATTTGATAATTTTATCAAAAAATGATATGATGTCATAAAAAAGACTAAATATAAGCTTACTAATATTTAATAAAATGATATTTTAAATTTATTTTATTGAATAAAATTTAATTAAAAAAAAGTATAATGAATTGAATAAACAGAGGCCAAGCGATTGATATTGTGCTTGATTCAAAGAAGAAAAGGCCACGCAGGGGACTGCAAGGGATAGGCTCACATGCGGTCCTATTTTAAAAACTATGACTGACCATGTATTTTTTTTTTTACATTTTACATTGTGGTCCTATTTTTTAATTTTGTTTCTGTATATAATTTAAAACTATATCTCATATAATTTGAATATAAAAAAATTAAATAAAAATATATAGATAAAATTTAAAAAAATAAAAAAACAAAAAAAATAATAATAAAGAAGGCGAAGCACCTCTCCGGCGCCAGAAATTAGGTAATTCTACCGATTTTTAAGGGTTGGTTGTCTAGTCTTCCCAATTTAAGACAGAACGATGACTTCAGCCTTTTGAATTACGGCCGATATGAAATTAAAGACTCCGAAATACGTGTAGATCGAGTTCACCAAATAACTAGTCTACATTTCATATAAATAGTTTTTTTCTTTGTTTTTTAATTCCATCTTCTACTGCTTTCTTTCCATGCTTTATTTTTATTAAAATCTTTCTTTCAATTTTATTATTTTATATTTTATTAATTTTGAATTAATCATCATGACTATTTAAATAATTATTTAAATATTTAATTAATATTTAATTTTACAAGCATTTATTTTTTTTATATGTTTCGTGATGAGAAAGAAAGAGCAAGAAAGAAAAAAAAAAGAAAGAGAAAGGAGTGCATTCACCTGGAAGTCGGATTTAGAGATAATATATAACACCAAAAGGAATTTATTTAATGAGCATTGTTGGGATTTTAAAAATCCAAACCGTATAACAATTCTCCTCCATTCGAATTGTATATTTATTATTATTATTATTATTATTATTATGATCTCGTTCGAAGATTGCTTGCAAATCTCATTTGATGATGTTATCGAGGGGTTAATTTCAGCATTCAGTTACATAATTTATTTCTTTCGGTCAATGTCTATAGAGATATTAAGCATGGTCCGTGCACAAGGTGTGGGTCGCCGGAAAATTGAATTCTAAATTAATGCCAAGTATATATGAATAAATATATTCAATGAGTTGATCCCACGCTACACCTACCTTGGTGTAGCCTCAAGAGTAATAGTTGCAAATTTCATGTGTGTTTGTTGTTTTTATAATTATGGTTTGAAAATATAACTTTTTTTAAAAATATAACTATATATATTATAGTTTTTTTTTGTTAATCAAAGTTCTAAGAGGATTTTCAGTAGAATCCATATAAAATTATAGTATTTATTAATTAATTAAATACATTAAAAATTATATAATTGAGATAAAATACAGTTTCAATTATATTTTATCACGTTGCAAAACGGACCAAACATTCTTTTTAAATCTAGCAATGGTCCGTATACACCTATAATTGGATTTAAAAAAAAATCTAATATGCTTTATAATAATCAAGGTGTTTTTTATAATAATTGAGTAAGGTGTTTTATATATTATTCCAAGTATATGATAAATTTGTATCCGTATACATGAACTAAAAGATAAACGATGATGAATAAACTCAAATATTGTATCCCAGTATTTAATTTAAAAGGGAAAGATAAAAAATCATACCAATTTTTTTTGTCATTTTTTTAATACATACAATTTATATTATCACCTATCTGTTATAGTTTATTTAAAAATCGTTATTTTTCCATTTTTTCTGGAAATAAAATAAATTTACCTTAGGGAGTAAACATGTCTATTTTGAATAAATGCTAAACTATAAAACTTTTTAGTTTTCATTATTGATGCAATGTATGGTGGAAACTAGATAATTTCTAGAAACAATAAGAATAGAAATGTCTGAAATTTTATTTAAAAGTAATAATTGAATTCAAAATCTCATAAAAGTAGTTTAAATCATTCGTCATAGCCAAATAAAGAAAAGATAATTAAGAAAGCTATTTTTTTTAAATATGAGCAAAAGCAAATATTCAAATATTCAAAACATATAAATAATAATAATAATAATAATAATATAAATAACCTAAAAGTAAATATTCTAAGTGAACTATAATAATAATAATAATAATATAAATAATTTACTGCTACCATGTCTGTAGCATTGCACTCCTCTTCCAACCCTATATAATCCAAGTACATATGAATAAATATATTAAATGAGTTGTGATCCCACGCTATACCTACCTCAAGAGTAATAGTCGCAAATTTCACGTGTGTTTGTTGTTTTATAATTATGATTTGAAAATATAAATTTTTTTAAAAAATATAACTATATTATAGTTTTTTTGGTTAATCAAAGTCCTTCGAGGATTTTCAGTAGAATTCATGTAAAATTATAGTAATTATTAATTAATTAATTACATTAAAAATTATATAATTAAAATAAAATATAGTTTCAATTATACTTAATCATATTGCAAAAGGGACTAGACATTCTTTTTAAATCTAGCAATGGTATTACATATCTCTAGATATCACTATCTATGTTTAAATTGCTCTATATACACCTATAATTGGATTTAAAAAAATATAATATGCTTTAACATCATTGTTGGGTTAAAAGAGATACACAAACCTGTTTTTTGAATTAAATAATTGAGTATCATCAATGTTAAATAATATATTTATCTTGTTTTATTTATTAAAGATAGAATAATATTTTCAGTTTAACCTATATATAAGCTCTTTGTATTTAGGTTAAAGTAAGAACAATAATACAAATCAATTGAGGAAAATTCTAGCCTTCTTTTCTTTAAAAAAAAAATTTGTTTTAACATGGTATTAGAGCTGGTTTTATAGAACGAGGCTTAATTCCAAACACAGCTTTCATGAATCCAACTCTACGGTGAGTTGGCTGGGGATTTGCAAGGGGTAGTGTGCCCCTACCAGGGTTTGGGGCGGAGCCCCGAAATATATTTTTTTAGAGTGATATTTTGTCTTTCGCTTCTGCAAAATCTGGTATTTCAACTTTCCTTCAGCTTCTGCAATTTGGTATTTCTGTTCTGTCTCTGCAATTTGTGTTGTGTTTTGGAGTAATCGTGTAATTTCAAGAAGATATTTGTTGAGTATCTATGATATCTAGTACTTTGTCTTTCGATGCTTTGTCATTCTGGTTCTGTTTGTTTGTTAATTATAGCTACCGAAAGAGATGATTCTCTTAAGTCTGTGAATGTGAGGTTGGATGGAAAGAATTATTCATACTGGAGTTATGTAATGAGAAATTTCCTTGAGGGTAAGAAGATGTGGGAGTATGTTAGTGGAACTTATGTGATTCCTAAGAATATTGAGGAGAAGGATGTTGTTTTGATAGATACATGGGAAGCAAATAATGCAAAGATCATTACTTGGATCAACAATTCTGTTGAGCATTCCATAGGTACGCAGTTGGCAAAGTATGAGACAACAAAGGAGGTTTGGGATCATCTGCAAAGGTTATTCACACAATCAAATTTTGCAAAACACTATCAATTAGAAAATGACATACGAGCTCTTCATCAGAATAATATGAGTATTCAAGAGTTTTATTCTGTTGTGACAGATATTTGAGATCAATTGGCTCTTATATAATCGGCAGAATTAAAGGCATGTGGTGCCTATATTGAGCGTAGAGAGCAACAACATTTGGTACATTTTTTAATAGCACTTCGTAATGATTTTGAAGGACTTAGAGGTTCAATTCTGCATCGTTCTCCACTGCCTTCTGTTGACTCTGCTGTCAGTGAGTTATTGGCTGAAGAAATACGTCTTCAGTCTTATTCTGAAAAGAAAATTCTTTCTGCTTCAAATCCTTCTATACTAGCAGTACCCTCTAAGTCATCCTCTAATCATCAGAATAAGCCTTACACAAAAGTTGGCTTTGATGAGTGCAATTTTTGTAAGCAGAAAGGTCATTGGAATGCTTAGTGTCCCAAGTTGAGACAACATAATTAAGTTTGGAAGCATAACATCCAGTCACAATCTAATGCTTATAGATCACCTTAGGGTTATAAACCACAACATCACAATACTGTAGCAGTAGCTTCATCAAGCTCTATCACCGATCCTAGTACTCTTGCTGAGCAATTTCAGAAGTTTCTCTCCTTACAGTCGCAAGCAATGTCTGCTTCTTATTCCATAGTCAGTTGCCTTATAGCTCCTTAGGTATGTCATATTCTGAATAGGTCTTAGATTATGGTGCTTCCCATCATATGTCTCCAGATTTTTCATCTTTTACCTATGTCCCCTTCGTCCTTCATTCCTGTTATGACTGTTGATGGCACTCTCATGCTTTTAGTAGGTGTTAGTTCTGTTGTCACACCTCACTTATCTCTCCTTAATATTTATTTTATTCTGAACCCCAAATTGAATCTTGCTTTTGTTGGTCAAATATGTGATTTTGGTGATTATTAAGTCATGTTTTCTGGTTCTTTTTGTTGTGTACAGGAAACACAGTCTCAAAAGCTGATTGGGATAGGCCGTAGGGAGAATTGACTATATATTTTGGATGAGTTAAAAGTGTCAGTTGTCGCCACCGTTACTGCTGCTACTACTGTTGACTTGTCTTCCTTTCGTTTGAGTCTTTCATCTTCTAGTTTTTATTTATGGAATTTTCATCTAGGTCATGTTTTGTCTTCTCGTTTAAGATTTTTGACATCCACAAAAGCTTTAGAAAATTTGAAAACTTGTGATATTTCTGATTGTAGTGGATGTAAACTGCCAAAATTTTCCGCTTTACCTTTTAATCGAAGTATTTCTATTTCTTCTTCACCTTTTGATTTGATTCATTCTGATGTATGGGGACCTTCTCCTATTGCCACAAAAAGAGCGTCTCGATATTATGTTTTATTTATTGATAATCATACTCGTTGTCGCACCCTCACGGCGGAGTGCGGCATCGCGGCGATCCCTTGATTGATTTCGGGGTCTTTGTTTTCTGTTTTTGTGAATAACGGAGTCGCCACCTAGTATTTGGTCACTAGGAACCCTAACTGGTCTTTCAGAAATTCTAAGGTAAGGGACTGGTTATGTAAAGGGAAGGTATTAGCACCCCTAGTACGCCCTACCTAAGGTAAGCTGCTTGGTGTTTGGTTTGCTTTATAATTGCTATAGTGTTGGTTTTTTCTAATCCCATCAGTTTTTCTAGGTTTGATTCAAACTAAATTTATTAAGATAGAAATCCAAGGAAGTTCCATGTGCTTTAAAAGCTCATTTTCCCCTTAGTTTTTCAAGAGTTTGCGACTCGTAAATCGCAAGGAGGAGGGATAAAAATTTAGAAATCTAGGGTGCTTTAAAAACCTATTTTTTTTTTGTCTTAATGTTTTATACTCTCACGGCTCGTAAACCGTGGAGTAAAAAAAATTGAAATGTCCTCGATTATAATCAAGGCTTCTTTCAAGGATGGGTGCGGATTTATTATTCCTAGAAAATTATTTTGGATATTTACCACTCCGGGTTTCTTTATCCAAATATTAACAGTGAATAATAACAAATTATTCCCAATAATATTTTGGATATTCGTCCTTTAAGGATTTCTTTATCCAAACATTAGCGGTGAATAATAGATGAATTCCCCCCAAAATAAGAGTTTTATATTTTTTGGAATATTGGCCAATACCCTTTGGAGTTTAGGCTTAGAAAAAAAAAATAGGCTTGGTTTAGGCTCTGATACCAAATGGAGAGTTGTTAAATTCTAACTTCTCACTTTATTTTAGAATGAATTCTTGAATATATACAGTATCTACAGATCTATATTAGGACATCTATTAACTACACATAAATAGGTATTTTTGCTAAGTTCTGATTTATAGGAAAGAATATCTGACTTTCTGTTTTTACTCCCTACAAATCAGCTTCAGATCTGCCTTAATTACTTCAAAATCTTCAACAGTTTCCCTTATCCTATAATAGATGTGTGTCTGTAGGTTTAATAATATGTCCTAGTCTTTGAAGAGATATACTAATGAGAAGCTGATAAACAGATGATCCTTCCCAGTTTCCAGATAGTTTTCAGTACAGCTGTGCATGAATGATCAAACTATCTCCAAGGTTTCATTTGGTTAGTATCCTAGGATAGAAGAGACAAATACAATAAGGACAAAAATATATTTGGTTGCAGTGATGAAGATGAAGATATAAAAATAAATGCGTCTCTAAGATAGTTTTGGGTTGAATTTTTATCTTTTGAAAAAGAAAAGATGTGAGGTGAGGACATGTCCTTTCTATCCCAACTGTCTTCATCTCTTCTGTCTATTCATCTCTTCTGCCTTAAGATAGCAACCAAAAGCTAACCAATTGCAATATCTTCCAAGTGTCTGGCTATAACATGTGCATGCAATTTTCTAAAAAACTGGCTGAATGTTTAAGGAAGTTATCTTTGTGTGCAGCGAAATCGATCTTTCTTACAACAATTTTACTGGGGAAGCAAAATGTAGAGAAACAGTACCGTAAGATTGATTTCATTTTCCTTGCGTTCCCTTTGATTTTGAAAGTGTGCTCTTTTTACATCACCGTTCACTTCATAACCTACAAAACTTAACTCTTCTTGTCTTGCCAGAAATCTGTTCAAAACTACTTGGGGAGGGAACTATTCGTAAGCTTCTATTTTGATAAATATCTAAAACACACATCATTTTATTTTCTTCTTCTCTGTCATTTCTCTTAAATAAGCTGATGATTCTATCTGGCCAATCTTTCCAGGAAACCTGTTGAGTGCCTGAGTGCTTGTTCTGCAGGTACTCTTAATTTGTAAAGCTATCCGCTTTAACATTTCACCTGGAACTAGACAGAAAAATGATGCAGGAACAACATGTCAGCCTAGACTATAAATTTATTTCTATATTCATTGGATCATAGCATCTCAGTCATAAACTCAATGGTCCTTTTGTGTGTGGCTACCCCATCATGCATCCGACCACCTCTGGAAAGAAATCGAATCTAAGACCTTCAACTGGTGTAGGAATAAACTACCAGTTGATCCCATAAGCCTAGACAAATGTTAACGGACAAACTTATTCCTTTATTCACTAGATAATATTGTCTCTGTCATAAATAAAAAGGTCCTATTATGCGTGGACCATCCCATCGTGGCCCTATAACACCTTTGTGTGGGCATTTACATTGTGGGTCCCACCACGATTTCCACTCCAGGAGGACAAAATCTTAATTTGCTGTCGTGTTTGATTGTTTCTGTTCAGTTTGCTCGATTTAGCAGACGGTCTGATCCTAACATTTCTTGTGTTATAATTTTTTTAATCATATCGGTGGCCATGAACATTTTTATTTTTATGTATAGAGCGATATTCAGTGCACATAAATTGTGGGGGACCAGAAGCCACCATTGGAAACACCATCTACAAAGCAGATGATGAGCAAGGAGGTGCAGCAAAATATGTGGCCAAAAGAGAGGAGGATTGGGAAATAAGTACCACAGGACATTTCTGGGATACTAATTCTTCCTCCAACTACATAGCAGAAAACATGTCCATACTCAGAATGGACAACTCTGTATTGTACAAAAATGCACGCCTCACTCCTCTGTCTCTCACATACCACGTTCGCTGCTGGTAAATGGGAATTACAAAATCAAGCTGCACTTTGCAGAGATAGTAATCAGGGATAACAGATCCTACTACAGTCTAGGAAGACGGATATTTGATGTTTATATTCAGGTATCTGTTAATTAAAAGATCATAGATTCATTCCTTATGCAATAGGTGACAGCTTAATTGAAGAATTGTTCTTGCAGGACATTGTTGTGCTGAAGGATTTTGATATAGTGAAGGAAGCGGGAGGGGTGGATAAGGTATACATTCATAATTATACAGCACCTGTAACCAACGGAGCTTTAGAGATCCGCCTTCATTGGGCTGGGAAAGGAACCACAAGGTCTCCCAAAAAAGGAATATATGGTCCTCTAATATCAGCCATTGATGTGGAATCTGGTAGGTTGACATATAATGGAACGGCATTGTAATGAAGGAATAATTAGTACTGTGATCTGACAATACTTGCTCTTGTTGCAATTCTATTTCTGCCTAGACTTCAAGCCTCGTAATAAGGGCAGGAGGAAGAGATTCATTGTCGCTGGGGCCGTGGTTTTGTCATTATTCCTCGTTTTCATACTTCTATCCTCTCTCTGGTGGAAAGGTTATTTGGGAGGAAGGAAATCGAGGGATCGAGGTACTGTTGATACATTTACTTGATTTTACAAATTCTAGTCACTAGAATAACACGACAATAAACAATTTTCTGCATCTTGTTTGCTGAATGCATACATTTGTCAAAGAATTATATTACTCTATAACAATGGTTTTTTCAATGGGAATTGGCAATCTCAATGCTGTTTACTTGCAAGACTGCAAAAACTATCTGTGTTCTTCCTTTGATGAATCATTCATGCAGAACAACTAATATATACATATCCTCTTTGTTCCTTGGGCAGAACTTGTTGGGTTAGATCTGCTAACTGGTATCTTCACCTTCAGACAAATCAAAGCGGCAACGAATGACTTTGATCCAGCAAACAAACTTGGAGAAGGTGGTTTTGGCTGCGTGTACAAGGTATAGTACAGATTCTTGTTTTCATCTAGCTACTTGTCTACTATATTATTTTTTTTTCTTATCGAAGCATCAAGGAATGGCCTAAGTGAACTTATTTCTGTCTAAAATTATTCTCATTACAGGGAGTACTATCAGATGGCACTCGGATTGCGGTTAAGCAGCTTTCAGCGAAATCAAAACAGGGGAATCGTGAGTTTGTGAACGAGATAGGCATGATTTCTGCTTTGCAACACCCAAATCTTGTTAGATTGTATGGATGTTGCATTGAGGGGAAGCAATTGTTGCTGGTATATGAATACATGGAAAACAATAGCCTTGCGCATGTTTTGTTCGGTAGGCCTCTGATCACTTCCCCATAGTATCTTATGTAAAGTAATGAGAAAGAAAACAAGTTCTTTAAATGGCATATAGATAGAATTAGTGTGGAAGAAACTGATGGGTTGGTTTATGCATGATGATTACAGGGACAAAGGAAATCAAGGCAACGAAGCTAGACTGGCGTACAAGGCAGAGGATATGTGTAAGTATAGCGAAAGGTCTGGTTTTCCTGCATGAGGAGTCGACACTCAAAATTGTTCATAGAGACATAAAAGGTACCAATATCCTTCTTGACA
>Ga0325401_1006867_pt1 | contig 11039 bp, 5 predicted proteins | sample PopdelMetagenome_FD_205666 | JGI IMG/M metagenome (GOLD analysis project Ga0325401, IMG submission 205666) | Populus deltoides microbial communities from Bellville, Georgia, United States - Xylem-PdKOR-R2 | ecosystem: Host-associated > Plants > Phyllosphere > Stem > Wood/Secondary xylem | place...
TGCACTTATTAATTCTTTTAACCTAACTCAAATTCATTCTTAAACTTAATTAAACCTTTAATTGGGACGATGATTAAATCAAATTGGCTTATTAAAAGTTAATTAAGTCCTCAAACTTAATTTCTATGCAAATTCATCCAAGAATCATTTAATTTCACCTTAAATCTGCATTGTCTTTCAATCTTAGATACAATAAAGTACAATTGGGCTCCTAAATTTGTCCAAAATTCCATCCTTGTTCCTTCATGCTTTTAAAACCCTTTTTAATCTGCTTTGCTAATTTGCCAGCCTGTTTTCATTTTCATTTTTTTATTTTTTTTGTTGCTTTTCATTTTTTGTTTTGTTTTTGTTTTTAAAAGAAAATGACAATTTTAGGGAAAATAAAAAATTGGATTATGACAAAGGGTGCTACAAACTAAGATCTAATTTGATATTATATGAGACCCTAAAGATTATCAATAATATTTACTTATGCCCTTATAACTCTTGTCTGATTCTCAAGACTTAAATTCGATGTTTGTTATATTAGTATGTTATCAAAGTTTTATGAATGGTTTGATCTACAAGGACATTAGTAGAAAAACAAGTCAAGTAAAGGTTGAGGGAATCAAGAAAAGAGAAAGATCATTTTGGTATTATCATATCGACTTGTATTTATTGGTCAACCAATTATGTTTGTCTATGTGATAAGACATAATTATGAATACAAGAAGTATAACAAATGAGATCATGATAAAAAAAAAAAGGTGAGATAAATGATCTAGGGTACTGCATATTGTATCTACTATGTATCCCATTATTTGAGAAGTTATATACTCCTAACAAATGTATTGCAACTGAGTTATATGCTTAGTCACACAACCTATTTGTCAAGTATGAATTTTGCAGAAATAATAAGAGAGTTGATCCCATCATGTGTGAGTAGAAGATAATGGAATAAATGGTTTTGGGTCATCCATTATGGGTTAACCCAATCCATATTAATATTATTTATATTACTAAGGATTAATAAGGGGAAAAGGATAAAGAGTTATATCTTAACAATAACTATCAAAGAATAAATATATTGTTAACAATAATAGACAATAACTAAAAATTAAGAGAGATACTAGAGAGAAATAAAAAGAACGTATTCTCTTTCAAAAGAGGAGAAACGACTCTTGAAGAAGATCTTCTATCAATTCACAAAAGATTTTTTTATGGAAAAAAAGGTACACTAAGGTCGTGAATAATAAGCATGATTCTTTATTATTTAATGAGATTATGTTTAGACTAGTGATACAAGTTTTTGGACATGATTATTTTATGTTTCTCTCTTATGATATTTTTCCAACAATTCTGAAAATGATGAATTGCAATGATTGATTTCATTTTTTTTCTTCTATTGACTGGTTGATCAAGGTTAACCTCCAAACTAGGTTTAATAACTATGATATAAATTGTGAAGCAAGATTTTTAAAGTGTTTTAAATATATTATAATTGTTACTACAAATTAGAATTGGAAGGGTAGAGGCGCAACATAAAAACAATATACTACCTGTTTTATAAAGTTACATAGGCTCCTAGACGTGTAACCATGTTGGTCTATAGCAAACTTGCAACTGTTAATTCTGGGTTTTAATTCTATGGTTAGTTTTTTGCACTAAACATATTTCTGAACAAATCATGATGATTCTTTGATGATTGAAGTGAATTAATGCTAGATTATTGATCCTCATGTGATTTTCAACATGTCTGTGTTCTTCATTTGTCTAAATCTAGTTTAGTTTGAAAGTCAAGTTGTTGGATTCACTTTGAATGTTCATTGGTATTCTTTGTTTTTCCGTGTTTAATTCATTGTGATAAAGAGTTTTTGAGGTTTTTGTGTTTGTTTAAAAGTTTGATTTGTTTTGGATTTTAGTTTAGGTTTTGGTTTGTTTTTCAGGTAACAATAGTGGACTTTGGTTCAGTTTATGGTTGAACCAAAGCTTTTGGGTCAACTTAATTGGGTCAAAATTGGGTTAATTGGTAAGGCCTTGTTTGGTTTGCCAAAATTTTGATAAAAGAAATTTTGGTTTAAGGGTATGTTTGGCAAACACTCCCTTAGACCTATTTTCCCAATTTTAGTTTTACAAAAAAATAGTTTTTTCCAAATAAAGCCTAAATAAAAAAAAAATCTTTTTTTCTTGCATATGGCCAAAAATCATTAAAATTATTTCAGCAATTTCTAAAAAAATCTAAAATACTTTGGCATGTATAAAAAAAAAATATTGCACGGATTCTACAACAAGTTTTTAAAATTCCAAAGGATTTAAAATTTTCAAAGGTTTTTAGAACGCATTCGACTTTTAACGTGTTATTTTTAAAATCAATGATTTTCGTTATTCGAGTCGATGTTGATAAGAAAAATCCAAAAAAAACAAGAAAAATCAAACTTATAAAAAAAGAAAGAAGTTGAAGGACCAAGCTTGGGGACCTAGCAACATTTTTTCCTATAAATAGGAGTTTTCAACACATACAAAAGAGGGAAGAGGGGCAATTTTGAAAAAACCAAAGAGAGTAACACAAAAAAAACCCCTAAACAAAGAACTCTTTATGCTCTCACTCTATGAGCCGTCGTGCTTCCTCTTAAGCCCAAGGAGTCGTAGCCCCCACTTCTGATAATTTTTTGAAACATAGTCGATGTCCCCCAAGGGTCCTTGGCTTTTGCTCTCCTAGAACTGTTGTTACCTATTTTTGGGTTCCCACACAAAAAATGAGAAAATACAAAAAAATATATTCAGGAAGAAATAAAAAATAATAGAAGTAAGAAAAGGATGTTGGAATGCCAAAGAAAGGTCAAAATTGGTTTAGGAGGTTCAAAAATACAAAAGGTTAAAATTTGACAGTATATTTTTACTGATGAGAGCCCTGGGACAAGGAAAATTCTATTTGAAAAAAAGAAAAGTTCAAAATCAAATGTTTATGGACTCAATTAAATTTTATCCAAGGTTTAATTGAATTTATAAAGGGTTTGATTGAAAGAAAATTGATCTTTTAAGTCAATTTAGGCTTTTATTGAAAGAAATTAAAGTTCTAGGGTCTAATTATAATTTTGAAGAGTTGATTTGGTCAAATCAAGAGCTTAATTGCATAATTATTGAAGTTTGATGGCTAATTAGGGACTTAATTGAAACAATCCGAGACCAAGGACCAAACCAGAAAAGGCATTAACATTAAGGGATCCAATTACAATTTTATCGGGGGTTTGATTACAAAACAGCGAAAACTTTAATGGCCAAATCAGAAGAACCCAAGCGGCGCCGTTTCCACCATTCACTGTCTTCAAACAGTTGTGAATCTGTGACGATAATGGAAGGAGACGTTAGCAGCAATAATGGAGCTATTCTCGAATCAATGGGGCGGGTATCGCAGTTGACATCCCTCGCCACCGTGATGCAAGCCGTCTTACCAAAAATGCTGGCATCCTCTGGCTATAAAAACTGGAGGAGGAGCCGCACCAGAGAAGAGGAAAAGAAAAAGGGCAGAGGAAACGAAAGAGACAAGAAACAGAGGGAGAGAAGGAGAGAAAAAGAAGAAGAAGAAAGAACGAGATAGTGAGGAGATTGAGAGAGGATAAAGAAGAAGAGTAAGGGAGAGCCCAGCCACATGGGCCGGGTTGGGCCCAGCTCATAAAAAATAAAAATAAAATAAAATTTCTTCATAAATTATTTCAAAAAAATTTGTGATTTTCTCATATATTTTTTTACTACATTTTGATTGATATTGATTTGTATTTTTATACAGTAAAGATACAAATCCAGTATTAAAATACTTGGTTTTCATCGAAGCAAAAAAAAATAAAAAAATGTTTTGTTTTCATGCATACGGCCAAGTCTCTCAAAAATTTTAAAAAAATCATATTGTATTTTCATACAATAAAGAAAATTTCAAAAATATGTATTAGCATGCATTTTGGCTTTAATAACCAGTTTATTAAAGTCACGAGAACTGGGCCAATATTTCAAAAAATTTCAAATTTTTTTTGTTTTCTTTTAATATCTAGGGTTACGACCTTATACGTAAAATGTATTCCGGATATTAAATTTTTTTGTTGACGTCAGAACAATTAGGTTTTACCCGATAAGATAAGGATCTCCTTACCAAGGAGAATTTTTCTTAAATCATAGACGGATCAACAACTAGAAAACACGACAAGACCTGAGATTTTATCAGACAATAAAACAATGCAGCCTACCTTAGGTAGGACGTAGTTGGGGTGCTAATACATTTTCTTTACGCAACCAGTCCCCGTACCCGATCTCTGAGACCAGTTAGGGTTTCTAGTGACCAAAATACTAGGTGGTGACTCCCATTCAATTTTTCCACTAATAAAAGGGAATAATTTCTTGTCTCCTCACATTTGCCACATTAAATACATTAAGAGGGTAGATGTTTTCGCCGCGAGGGTGCACACATGTGACAAGAACCAGAGAGCCAAAGACCCCCAGCCATTTCAGATCCTCCCTTCTCCCCCTTCAGCCGCTCATCCTTAGGAAACTAGAGCCAACCTATGTCTCCACAGCTGCCCATCTCTAGTCCGCCTCACAACCAAAGTTGACCGATCTCTACCTCCATCTCCCTCACGAGATCTCCCCTCTCCATTTTTCAACCACAGACCGACCGTCATCGTTCCCACAGTAACTCCAAATCGGTCCTTTCCTCTCCTGTTCAACCCCAGTAATCTTCTCCCAACTTCTCCACCTGAAGTTTTCCCCTCAGCAGCCTCTTCTTCTCTTTTGGTCTCCTCAATAGCGATGGCCACAGACCACGAGACAGGCCCCGTCTCTTCCCTCACCATCGACCACAACGGACCATCTTTCATCAGCATAGACGCGGCAAAGCTTCCTTCATCGGCGTAAACCGGCCTCCACCAAATGCAGCGGCAGCCCCTGCTGTTTTCTTCATCTCCTTCCACCCACCCACAGACTTACGGTTCTCCTCCTTGCCATCAGTTATAAGCAAAAGAGAAGAAGTGAACCAAAAAAGATCTGCTTAACCGCAAATCTGGAAAAGAAAAGAAACAGAGAAGCAAGTCTGAAAAACAAAGAAAGAAAAGGCTAAAATCAATTGTTTGTGGCTTTTTTTTTGTGTTTTACAGGTCACCGCTGGTGAGGAAGGCAAGAAGGGAGGAAACCGTTACAGATCTCCCCCGCTAACTTGATTTTTTACGGTGGCACATGAACCCGCATGAACCCACGCGCCGCCATTGTTCCTGCTGTCCCTGAGGCTTCACAACACTGTTCCTATGACTAAAAGGCTTCCAGCACTATTCCTGATTCTATTTTGAGGCCTCTTTTTGTAAATTTAAATTGTTTAATTTGTTGTTTAGGTTATTTTGAACATTGATTATTTTGTAATAAAAAGTAGTTTTGGTGTGGTAAAATATAGTAAAAAAGTGATGCTAGAGCAATTAGTTTTTTTTTTTTTATCTAATGACATAAGGATCTCCTTACTAAGGAGAATTTTTCTTCTCTTTTTAAGAAATCATTGGCAAGACAACTTTCAAAACCTTTTAAATTTCATCAAATCGCGAAGCAACTTACCTCAGGTAGGGTGCGTTAGGGGTGTTAATACCTTCTCTAGCTACAACCAGTCTCTTACCCGTGAATCTCTGACAAGACTAGTACACTCGGGTCACTAGGTTTCCTAGTGACCCTGAATCAAATACTAGGTGGCCACTCCCAAAGAACCTAATCAACGAACGAAAATCGCCAACAGACGCCGCGTAGGTGACGTGCGACAATGATGAAAGCCCATCTTTGTTATCCCTTCATATTCTAAAATATATCCCTTGTGGTCTCCATTTGAACTTGGATAAGTTTTTATTTGTAAAAACTCTGACTAAAATCATATCCCACACTAGGAGCAAATGAAAATTCTAAAGATCAAGAGTCGATCTTAATTAGGATTACACCTTACACTAGGAAGGTAAGCAAAAATTCAAAGATCAAAGACATAGGAGATGTTGTGGAAAATCCAAAAGAGCCTAAGAAATTCAAATGTTGAGAGGCATGCCCAAATGAAAACACAAAAATAACCAAGTCTATATCAAAAAGTAGAAATAAAGATGCCCCACCAAATCAATCAAAAAAGGTGAATTAAAGAAATATGATGAAAGAAAAGAAAGACATAATTACAATGATCTTAAGTCTTCAAAGCATTGAAATAGTCTTGAGCCTATGGATTCCTTTCTTCCATAACCAAAAAGTTATAGCCTAATTATATGCTCTTAAAAGTCTTTTATAATCAAGCAAGCAACTTTGACCAATAAATGGGGTTCGCAAAATGCAGAAGACCTTTTTCACAAGAATCATGACATCACAAACAAGCTACTTGTTATTATTCATGCTGATAAAATCAATGCAAAAAAATAAAGATAATTTTTCCTCTACAAAACATCAAGTTATACTCGAGCCTCTTGTTTTGAAACTTATAAAAATAGAAGGTCATTTCCTCACGTACCTTCAACAAACCAAATCATTGTTTTTCCTTAAAAAAGATTAAAACCCCTGGGAATTGTAAGAAATTCAAAATAAAATTGTTTTAAGCTTACATCGGGTAAATTTATATTTTCAAAATGCAAGAAACAAAATTCATTTGAGCCATGGATAGCCCAACTTTGAGCTAACACTTCTTTCTCAACCATTACCCTATCAATTGTCAATAGAAATGCATAAAAGATGCATCTTAGTGATGAATAACATGTCTTGGGGTAATGATCAAAGAACACTTTTAAAATGATATATCTCATTATTTCTTTGCAATAATTAGACTTGAATGAGTATGATCCTTAAAATTTACGAGTTGATTCTAAAATAAAAAAGTGATTTTCTAACCAAAAAAAAGTCAATGGTCGAGTTTGCAAAGTCTGATATAAATAACATTGATAATTTTTATAAGTCATCCTTGAAAAGTTGAGTAGATAGGGGCAATACAATGAACCCTGAGAGGGATAATAGATAATAAGCAGATCAGGTAGGGGGAAAAGGCACATTATCAAATGGTAATTCAAAAAAATCCATCAAAGCTATAAATAGAGTCTGGCAATGACAAATGCCTAAATCAGCTGAGAGCAATGCTATTCGAAGAAACTCTATGATTTAATGAACTTTATTTTTTTAATATCCTCTTGATATCCACCTTGGCTCATATATTTTATAAAAGTTTATTAATTTTCTCCTTGAATCTTTTTGCTCGAAGTCTTATAACTGGATCCAATTAAACTTTTAATAGATCTCTTAATGTTAAAACTAAAATCACGTCATAAACTTCGGTTCACCTTTGTGGCTCTACTAAACAAAATCTTTCATAAGTCAAAAGGTAGTTCGCAATAAAGATAGAGAAAAAAGAGATGAGCAACCTCCCTTGACAAAGCTTCTCTACCTACATTGGACTTAGTTTGGCAGCATTGTCATGCATATCATTTGATACTACAATTAGCATATCCTTCATTGCTTATAAATGTTTGGTAACTTCTAAGTAAAGGCCAATAATCCACCGAAAATGATGCATAAAAAGGCACCTGCCAAGGGCATTTATAAAAACTAGGATGAGAAAGCGACCCATAATAGAAAGTCAGTGACGAAGGAAATCCAGCCGCTTGATAAAAGGGTCATAACAGTAAACCTTTTCCTATTCTTTCTTTTTCAGTTCAAATACCACTATTTTTTTCCTATAAGCAAGAAATTGCAATCAAAATTCGACTAAAAAGACAAGAGTTAAAGGAAATGTGATGATTAGAAAACAAAACCAAGAATTATAAATGAATGGGAAATGAACTCAATCAACTCACCTAGTTTGATCGAAGCAAATTTGTAGTAAATAGAAATAATGGAGAAATAATAAATTTCTTTAATAGAAATCAAAGTCCAAAATCATTAAAAAATTGCAATCAAAATTCGACTAAAAAGACAAGAGTTAAAGGAAATGTGATGATTAGAAAACAAAACCAAGAATTATAAATGAATGGGAAATGAACTCAATCAACTCACCTAGTTTGATCGAAGCAAATTTGTAGTAAATAGAAATAATGGAGAAATAATAAATTTCTTTAATAGAAATCAAAGTCCAAAATCATTAAAAAAATAAAAAAATCAATTTGAAACCCTAATTTCAATAAGAAAAAAAATAGTCCACCTATTGTTTTTTTTCCTTCCCTTCAAGTCTGTATAGTTTTTGAAATTTTATTTTTGATCCAAAATTTAATTTTTTTAATTTTCAATCTCTAGATATGAGAGAAAAGAGAAAAACATCATATTAGAGTAAAAGAGAGAAGAAAATTGTTAGTTGATCATAATCCAACAATAAAAAAAATCAATCTTAATGTCAACAAATTTCATTTGACGAGGATGGTCATAATAAGGTGTTTTTGAACCTTTATCTTGCTTAACAAAATTAATCGGGACGAGAAATGCTTTTTTTATTGATTTGATTTTGTGTTTTTTGAAATTTTTAGGATTTTGGATTGATAAATTAGTTTTTGACGTTCTAAGGATGTTTATTATGTGTTTTAGGTGAAAGTATTTTAACAAATGAAATTTTAAACATGAAAAGGACCACCAATTTTCCAACCACCATTATAGTGGCTGGATTTTTGGTAGGCAAACGATGTCTTATGCCTTTATAGTTTTTTCAAAATAAAAAGTAAAAGCGAATGACATGTAATCCACTCTTTTAGAGAGAGGGAAAAAAAAAGGTTAGCCATGCAGGTCTAGCCTTGCAGACCTGCTTATGTTACCTCTATTAATAGGTCAGATGTGTTAGGCTACCTAGGCCAAGGCACTTGAGCCTTTTTTAGTTTTGATTTTTAATTTTTATTTAAATATAAATTATTTAAAATAGATTAATTAAGTGTATGTATGGGATGCCCAGCCTAGTGGGTTTTTAGTTTTAAATGACATTGTTTAAAATACATTAATTAAACAATTTTTTATGATATTTTTTAATAGAATATTGTTTAAGTTTTACTTAGTTTACAAATAAAATTGCTATATATTTTTTATATATAAGTAGACATTCTTTAATGTAGCTCTACTTAAATGTTTTTTCTTTAATTTTATTCATTTTTTTTTGTGCATGTCTTTTTTATTATTGTTTTATTGAGCATAATCGGGTCTATGACCTGTATTACAATATCAAATATCTTGATCTACATCTATCTCTTAATTTTTCAATTTAGTCTTTGGTTATCATTGATGTTTTTTTTGTTTTGCATTTATTGGTACAAATAATTCTCAATTTATTTAATTAAATGTCTGTATTTTTCTTTTTGGTTTTAAGGATTGGATTATATTTTTATAAGGACTCATGGTCATTGTTGTTTTAAGAGAGGCAAAATGATCTTTTTCAATAAAAAAAATAATAGTGAAATGAATATATTACCCTTAAACAAATTGAACAAGTCACTAGCATGAAAGCTTTTTTTGTCATTTTCTTTTTTTTATAAATAATATAATTACTCAAATGCTCTTGAAACCAAAATTTGTAAAGCTATCGTCTAGGGGCTATTTGGACCTTTTGTTGTGGTTTTCTTATTATATACAATGTGAATGAAGGTTAGTTTGGTCTTTTTAGCAATATATAAAAAAATGGTTAGCGGTTAGGGAAAACACACTAACTTGTGGAAGAGGATCGTTATGTTCAAGTGGTGCATGTGCCCTCCTATGGCGGCCAAAATAGCCCGACTATCATGTCAATATAATCGCTAAGTGGAGGTGCTTCTAATGAGGTGGTGTGTGTCATGGTTCACAACGGTCAAATTTTCTCTTTTCTTCTAGTTTTCCTCTCATGGCCTTGGGATTTACACTGGACACGAAAAAAAAAGTGTCCTTTTTTTTCTTATTTTAGTTATAGTATTCATTTTTTTTTATTAATCATTGATTGTTCTATAACCTTTTATTTATTTATTTTTCTTTTCAATTTCATCCCTTGAAATTTAATTTAATTTGGTTTTTATATCAAATTTGGTCATCATTCTTTTAATTGTTATTTTTTTCTTTTTAATTTTATCCAATGAAATTAAATTTGATTTGATTTTTATATCAGATTTGGTTCTCATTCTTTTAATTTCTATTTTTTATATCATTTTCTTAATTGACTTTTGTTTTTCAATTTCATCCCTCATGATTTTATTTATTTTTTATGTTGAATTTGATCATTATTCTTTTTTTATTAATTTTTTTCCATCTCACCCTTCAATATTTAATTGGTTTTGAGTTTGAATAGTGGTTTTTTCTGATGCATTGATCCTATTCTTTGTTTTTGCACCAGTTTTCATTTTCAATTACATCCTTCAACGCTGAGTTTATTTACAATTAAGCTCTTTTATTTTTTAAAAAATTACATTATATGAAGATAGTCCAACCTCACGACCTTTGGATTTGTCTGGCTAGTATGCTTGTGCCACCCTGTTTAGGTTCATTGAATATTTTTTACTTTTTTATGTTTGTTTTCAATTTAATTCTTTGAATTTAGTATTTTATTGAATTTTTTTTTATCATTTTTAAATAAACTTCAGGCAAGTCTTTTGCATTTTTTATGGTTTTTTATATTATAATTGTTGTAACCCATTTTGGGTCCCCACAAAATATATATAAAAATATATAGCCAAAGGAGGTTAGAAAAATAACAGGAGGCAGAAGCGCCCAGAAAATAGTTGGAAAATTGGTCAATGAGGTTAAAAATACAAAGATTGGATTTTTGACAGTATATTCTTGAAGGAGGAAAAACCTGTTGAGAAGGAAAATTTGAAATTTGAGGAGAAAAGCCCAAATTTGGATGTTTATGGACTTAATTGGATTTTTAAATGAATTTATAGGAGATTTGATTGCAAGAAAAATTGATTTTTAAGTCAATTTGGGCTTTAATTAGAAGAAATTTAAGTTCTGAGGCCAAAATATATTTTTTAGGAATTTATTAGGTCAAATCAGGGGCCTAATTGCATAAATATTGAAGTTTAAGGGCCAATTGGGGACTTAATTGAGAAAATCTGAAACCAGGGACCTAATTGGAAGAGGCG
>Ga0325401_1006869_pt1 | contig 11038 bp, 4 predicted proteins | sample PopdelMetagenome_FD_205666 | JGI IMG/M metagenome (GOLD analysis project Ga0325401, IMG submission 205666) | Populus deltoides microbial communities from Bellville, Georgia, United States - Xylem-PdKOR-R2 | ecosystem: Host-associated > Plants > Phyllosphere > Stem > Wood/Secondary xylem | place...
ACAAGTAAAATAAAAAAAGCTTTTGAAAGGCCCCCTTGCACGGATGCGTGTCTTCTTTTGGACAGTGCATTTCTCTTCGAACGACACTATTTTAATGATGATGGTTAAAATGTTGTTTTATTTACTATGATGGATTTGGTAAAATAAAATAAAATAAAATATTTAAGTTTAAAAAAATCAAATTTGAAATTAAAATAAATATAGTGGGGGTGGGGTGTCCATGCATGCCAACTAGACTGACATGGTGGCATCTAAAAGCGTCACGTCAAGTTTTATCCATTAAAACAGCACGTGTAGGTCCATGATCAGCGATTACACGGCAGCCACATTTTTTCCTTCTTCCCCGTCTTTTCTCTCTCATCCTCTTGCTATTCGCCAACCAAAATTAAAATGTGTGGTATATGTTGATTTTGATTTTGATTTTTTTTTTATTATAAATTATTTTTTAATATCAAGTTGGTTTAGCTTCTTGCCTTATCCCTGATACTGGTTACTGCTCCCTTCTTCCTCCAGTCAACAGATCGAGGAAGGAAGGTTACTTGTACCCTCATCATGAAATGAACCCAGTTCCCTGTCTTGGTCCATGGAGCATCCTGTGATGGCTAACCTTTGAGCCTCCATAGTGTTACAAGAACTCATGGTTGGTCATATCAGCAAACCTATTCAGTTTCAACTTGTAAGGCTTGTCCTTGCTATTCACCTTGTGAACATGTTTCAAAATTTCCTTGAATACATTGAAGCGCTTTTGTTTTTCAGTGAGGCTGCGTGCATGAAACTGTGTGTTGACACCCCTCCATCTTTCTCGTACAAGTCCCAGAGTCTCTCCTCTTATGCCAAGTCCTCTTCAGAGTAATCAAAACTCTGAGCCAACCTGAAAACCAGAACTACTGAAAATACAACTAGGATGACCTTTCCCGTATCCATAACAACGGTCTCAGGTACTATAGATTAGCAAAATAGCTATGGTATTATCTTAAAGGATTTAATGCTAATATTGACTAAAGAAATAAATCCGAGATAAAGCTGTCTGATTTGATTTTGGAATGACAAGATGTATAATTGTATATATACTCCCAGTGAAGAGATAAGCTTGTAGCTTCTTAGAACTTTAACCCAGAATCGAGAGGAAAAGTTTGTGAAGAAAATGGCTATAAATGTGGGAGAAGGACCATCTTCTTGGCTTCAAGCACCGAAAGAGACATAATGATTCTTGAAGAACTAGCTATTTGATTGACAGTCATTGGTTTTATATAGTAAGTATATCAAGAATAGCGTTGTGGGCTTATATTATGCGTTGCAGCTTTTCTGGAGGTGATGCTTGATCATCTTGCGTCCGTCCTGAAGCCAACATGAAAACCACGGTCCGTACTCGACTCGTTTCGTAGACGGGTGCCCAAAGTTTGCATGTCGTTTCTTAGAAAAATGAATAATCTCGTAGGGGTTCTGCTATTTACCTCTTTCATGGGTAAATTAATTAGTGCTTAGAATGACGAAACATATACAAAATCGGCGTCAGAAGTCACCAGGCGAATCCAGTTCCATGAAAAGAAAAGAATTACAAGGTGAAACAGCGTAGGTAATAGCATCTGCATATTAAAGTAATGAAGCAGACTTGGTTTCTTCATAAAGATCCTGGCAAGCCCATCATCTTGGTGCAGTCTAGCTCGAATAGTCGTGTGATAGAGATTCTGATGGATCTTTGAGCTACTATCAATGAACTTTATAAGGAAATAAATTTATAGCCTTGAGCCCTTGTTCAATATTGTCCCAAGGGAAGGAGATGGTCTTGGCTCAAGAAGTTGGCTGATGGCAGTCTTGGCATAGCAGATGGTGGTTATGTCCTCCGGAGATGGCAGTCCTGGCAAGCCCAACTAGTATATCTACGCATGTACTAGCTTTTAAATCTGTTCTTTAAATGATGGGAATCGATGGGGTCTGATCGTCAATGCAGATTTTCCATTTCAGCACTATGCGGGTAACCATGTTTTTTTAAAAAAATTATTTTGTTTTCATTTTAAATTTTTTTATCGTTTTGATATTTTGATAAAATATAAATTTTAAAAAATAAAAAAATATTATCTTAATATATTTTTAAATAAAAAATATTTTTAAAAATTACCTGCTATCAAATAAATCAAAGCAAAATAATAGAAATTATAACAAAATTTTCTTTTCCTTTCGCAAAACGAAGGAAAAAAAATACTAATATTATTTTCGTGTTTCAACGTCCACTTTTAAGGATCAACACATTTATGAGTTTACGTCTATTCTCATCTCCATCTCATGAAAAAAAATTGTTATTAAAATAATATTTAACAGTCGTTTTTAAAAATATTTATGATTTAAAAATATATTAAAATAATATATTTTTTAATTTTTTAAATTTATTTTAACATTAGAACATCAAAATATAACAAAATACAAAAATAATTTTTTTTCTAAGAACACTTTTAAAATACACAATCAAACAAGTTATAAATCTAAGTATTTGCATAGTAATTAGTGAATTGGATCAACACCTTAACCCCCGAGGACTACCCATGTCATGAAGCGAGGTGAGAGTGAGACAGATTATTTTTCCAAGGAACTGATCCTTTTTCTGTCTCATCTAATTTCAAATTAGAACATGAACTCTTCCTCTCATTAACAAAGGGTTAGTTAACCATAATTTAATTAGTTGGTTTTTAACCAAATGGAGATGTGAATAGACGCCGAAATTAATTAATTTATCATAAACACGTTCGATTATAACAACTAAGACTTTGATAATATCGAAATTAATTATTTTTTTTCTCCTATATATCATAACTACAAATGTTAAAAAGAAGAAGAAGATGATGATGACGTGCCAAAAAAAAATTGAAAAAGAAGAAGAAAAAACTAGCTGCTCCAAGCCCAACTCTCCGATGAAGCTCACCTGAATTCTCCTCCTAACAAGCCCACCTGAACCCTTCTTCAATGAGGCCCAACCAAACCCTCCTCCAAGCAGGCCCATCAAAACCCTCTCCAAAAAAAACCTAACCAAACTCTCTCTCTTTTTCTTACCACCACCATCATGTTAGTATATGTTTATAGCAATTCAAAATATTTTTTATTAAAAAATTTATGAAAATAATTTTTTTTATTTTTTAAAAATTATTTTTAACATTAGTATATCAAAACGATCTGAAAACATAAAAAAAAATTATAAAATTTTTAAGAATGCTGTTTGCACCACATTAGACACACAACAACACGAATATCTCTCATCAAATATTATTTATCTTCTACAAAAACTATTTATCTTCTACAAATAGTATTTTTCTTCTTCAAATACTATCCATCTTTTGCACCACGTCCTTATGAACTCTTCGGCTTTAGGTTAAGAAAAACTAAAGATTTGGTTGAATCCCTTTATTTTGTACATTTACACCAAACACTATAGATTACATGGTATAAATTAACAATGCATTTTTTGTGATTTCTTTCCTTTAAGATCTTTATATATTTTTTCAATTTGGCCATGAAAATTAATTTCTTTGTAGTTTCATCCTCGTGGTTTACATTAGTATTGTTTTAAGTGTTATAATTTATTTCGCAGCTAAGTGTTTTGAATATACTAACAATAAATTAAAGATTGATATTATTATAATTTTAGGTTAAAATTATATTAAAAAATGTATAAGGACTTGAAATATCACAAAAAAAAAACATAGGCCCTTTTCATTTCCATAGTTAAAAAGGAACAAAATTTTTAATTTGAACCATGAAGTTTCAATTTAAACATATTTGATTCTTATTAATCAAGTATTCTAGTTTCGGTCCTAAACTTTATTTTTTTTTTGTTACATTTTAGCATGTCAATATGAAGAGAGATTAGAGAAAGTTACCCAAAAAAATATGAGAGAGAACATATTAGTCCTTCATAAAAAAAAAATCAATTTTAGTATCAAATAGTTCATCTTAGAAATGAGATTTCCTTGGACTTGGACTTTTCCTTCATGCTTGTCGGAAAAAATAGACTGAGATCCTTGCAATTTTTTATTCAATTTAATCTTTGGTTTTTTTCCATTGGTTAGATGTTGCATTAGGGTTAAAAAGGTATTTATTAAGGTTTTGAGGTTGTTTTTGAAAATTCTTTAGATGAAAACATGTTGAAATTTCAGTGTTTGGGGTTCAAAAAGTTGGACCCTAATAAACTAGTGAATGCCATATTGCCCACCAAGCAAACAAAGTGTTGTTTATTTTGTAAAAAAAATATAACAAAACAAGGCGTGTGGGCTTGAACTTACAGGACAAGACGCACCAAACACGATTAATATATATATATATATATATATATATATATATATATATATATATATAATGACTTCGTTTTAAAATCTATAATTCAGTAATATCCTTAAATTTTTTAAAATTATTTAGTTTAACTTTTTTGATAAATAGTAATTAATATTTTTGATTGTTTGCATAATTTCATAATACCTCAAAGATATTATTATAATTTCCTTTAATTCTTTTTTGTATTAATTGATAAAATTACCATAAAAGGCTCAAATATGATTTTAAATTCATGGTTAAAATCTATTTTTTATTAATGATAACCAAACACTTAAATAATTTATATAATTTTTCAGTTATTTGATTCTTGACTTCGATAATATGTCTGAGAAAGACATAATATTCAACTTCATGTCTGGACTTCAATCTTTGGTGCAAACAAAACTAAAATGACAAAAAAAAAATAAAAGATATGTCCTCCGTTATTGTTGTTGCGGACAACTTGGTTAATTTTAAATCGAGTACTAGAGAGGCCTATGTGTCATCCTTGTTCAAATCTAAAGTAAAGGTCAAGAAGGAAAAGTATGTTTTAGTAGGGGTGCATCGAAGGTTGTGGTGGATACCCGTAAGGCTAAATTTATAGATGCATAAGGTAAAGGTATTAAACCGAACTATGCTTGCTTCATTTGTGATGGTCCTCACTTTGAAAGGGAATATCCAAAGAGGGAGAAGCTAAAGGCTATTCGAGTTGGAGATAACAATGAAGATGAGAGAGTAGTTATACATGTTAATCCTATACGTGTGTTAAACTGCCTAGTAGCTGAATTAGTGGATCCAGCTTCTCAAACCAGTCTTGTTGATTAGGACTTAGTGAGGATTGATGCATTGTGAAAAGGAAAGTCAGTGGTAGAAGATTTGATGTATATACAGACCAGTGTAAATGAGCAGCCAATTAATGTCATGCTAGATTCGGGTGTGACCCATACATTTATGTCTAATCAATTAGTGAAAGATCTTGGTTTGAGATTGAGCAGTAACGACAACTTCATGAAAGTAGTCAATCCTAAGGCACAAAAGATTGTGGGTATGTCTTATATGATGTGCTGATTATGTTGGATTAATGGAGAGGTAACCAAGATGTGTTGGTTGTGAATTTAGATGATTATGATATTATTCTTAGTCTTGATTTTCTAAGAAAAGCAAAGATTGTTTTGATGCCATATTTTAATGGAGTTATAATTTCAAGTTTGAAATTTTAATATTTCATATAAAAAAATTAAGAAATAATATATAGGCTATACATGTTATAAATAATGAAGTTTAAAAGATTATTTTAAAAGGTTTTTTTATCCTATATTGAAATGATATTATCTTATCCTTTTAAGTTGAAGTATTTAAACTAAAAATATTTTTTTTATCTCATATTAAAAAACACAATTTTTTTCTTGTGAACATTAAGTATATATACTAAAGAGTTTCAAATTTTATATTGAAAAAATAATATTTTTCTTGTGAACATAGAACATAGAGCATATTTCTCAGGTTCTAGATTAACTCAGCGGATAAAAACCAATAATTAATCCTGATTTTAAATGAAACAGACCCAATCAAAATCTTAAATTTTAGGTTAACCCGGCGAGCCAAACCAATCTGATAACTATGATTTAAAGCCCAGCCTGTTTAGAAGCCATGGAAAAGGTGTACAAGACGTGGTGGGAATCCATTTGGTCTAATCAATATTATCAAAGCACTGCCTGTTTAGAAGCCACTTCCTGTCCGAAGAGACATCACCGTAGAAGAAGGTGGCAGTCGGGCCTGGAGGTGATGGTCTGATAGAGAGAGATTGTTAAACTGGCACGGTGTTGTTCGTCCATGGAGATATTTTTCGATTAAAGAGATTTCATTTACCATGCAGCGGGGCTAGATGCGGACCCAGTTACATGGAAATATATATATTACGGCCACAAGGTGGAAAGAATTGAGGAGGAGATTTTGCAAGATATGTTTGCCACAAATATTCGTAGCTCTAGTGAAGTTAAGCTTTACAATCCATGTTCCATGTGCGGATCCGCATAAGAACAGACGCTAAAAACCACTTCACTTCACTTCACTTCTGTAAAAAGTGAAAACTTGATTGAGTTTTATCATGCAAGCAGTTGCATGATAAAACTCTATCAATTTTTTATTTTAAATATTAAAAATTTATTTCTCATTTACTTATAAATAACTTGTTTATACCATAACAGTTGTGTGGTTTTTAATACAAAGCGCAAAACAAAAATCCAAAATATATGCGAAATAAAGCGATATATCATGCTGAAATAATGTGGTGATTTGAAAGGATTTCAGATCACTATACATCTCGGAGACTATATAAATGACATATATTCAGCACGTGACGTCTGCGTGTTTCACACGACAGTCACAGTTCATTGTGCGGAAACGGAGTTGGCAAGTTCCTGGTTCGTTACCACGCACACTAGTGGTTTCGTTCTATTCGTTTTGCATGCGAAGCGATGGTAAGATTTTTTAAAATTATATTTATTTTTTTTAATTTGTTGTTTTTTTATAAATATATTTAACTGACAACATTTTTATATTGCAAGCTACGGTTCTTGGATGTGAGCCAAGTCCAATAAAGTTTTTTGTGGAAACGCATATGCTGAGTAATGAGCGTCAAAAAATGGTGCAACGGTTTGTAGATAGTTGAGCTCAATATTTTGTGGCATGTTGCTTTTCAACCATTTTTTTTTTTAAGTTATTATTTACTTGAGTTTGATGAATTTATTTTTTATTTCCAGGAGACATATAATAGCTGGTTGGAGAAAACATACGAGGATGATTTTTCGACCCACATGAATATTGATTCGGATTTGTAATTGGAAAAGATATACGAGGATGATTTTTCGACCCATCCGAATATTGATTCAGATTTTTGTCTGTAATCCTGTTAGTAAAATAATCATAGATGGACTGTTAGAGTAAAAACCGACAGAAATTTTTGTTAAAAAAACTATTAAATCTGGTGTTGCAAATACAAAGCACTATTCGAGAGATTATTTTTGAAGGAATTGATCCCTTTCCTGTCTCATCTAATTTCAAGTTAGAAAATGAAATCTCTCTCTCATAAATGGAGATGAAAATAGACGCACGAAATTAATTAATTTATCATAAACAAGTTCGATTATAACTGCAATGACTTTGATAAGATCGCTCAGCTCTATCTGCTTCGAGGGACCAATTCCAAACTACCCGGGAGAGGGCCAAATACGTAATTTTTCCTACGTAACTAAAAATGTAGAAGAAGAAGCAGAAAAGTGCTAGCATGGCGCCAAAGATGATGAGCAGTGAAGTATTTGATGGCATGATAATGCCACGTAGAGAGATGCATGTGTGGTGGACTTGGCTTTCATTACAGCACAGGCTTGATGTAGAATCATGTAGCTTTAAGCCACTTACTTTCTGCTCCTGTCTTTGTTGCTGACGTTTTATTATGCCAAGCAATTTCAATCAACGCCAGAGCCGTCAAAACCTAACTATAAACTCTTCGGCTTTTAGTTTTTGCAAGTGGCATAAAATAAACAAATAATAATTTTTATAGTAGTTTGTAGGTATATAAAGAAAAAAAAAGAATTTCTATATCATATTTGAAAGAAATAATCTCTTTTAAGTATTTACAGGTGTATGTTTTTATTATCTAATAAATTAATAGTTTTTTTAAATATTATTATATGAATATTTATAATATCAAAAGATGATATTGTTTAGAAAAATGAATATTTGTGATTGTTAGGATAAAAATGAATAGAGCTATTCAATTTAATTTAAAATATAATTATCTTATGAATAATTATAGAGTTTCATTTAAATGTTATTTTCTTTTATTTGTTTTGTTTTTATTATTTTTTTAGAGGCTTATAGAATTTAATTGTATCATGTAGGTGTTGTTTATGTGTGTAACAAATAAATACCTTAAAAATAATATTTTAACCTAAAATATTACTAATTGATTTTACTTTTTATTTGTTTCGTATATACCCAAAATATTACTAACAACAATTGTTACAATAAAACACCTTCTGAGGTAGGTAATACATGTTACTTCCTTGTTTTTATTATTATTATTATTATTATTATGTTAAGAGATTGACTATCCCGACGTTTTTTGATTTACATGTTTTATCTGATTTTTTTTTCTTTTTTCTTTTGAAGATACCAAGCCATGTCATTTTCTTGCCACCACATCTTATAAACAAAGTTAATCACTACATCATAGCGTAGACATGTCATCATTGCCTTTTCATACTTTATTAATTTTCTATTAATCTTCAATAAATTTGGATTGGAATCATTAAAAAAAAAAAGTCAGCCATATTCTTAACTAGTGATGACAAGGAAAAAAAATTCAATTTATAATTATAACTATAAACAAAATTAAAAGATTTAGGTGAATCCATGATATTTTCATACTCCTTCCCGTACATTAAATATTATGTATTGCATTATAGAAACAATGATTTTTTTGTGTGATTTTTCTGTTTAAGATTCCTAAATCTTGTTTTTTTATTCAATTATGGAGCTTAATTTATTTATAATTTCATCATCGTAAGTTATATTTATATTGTTTTATGTTTTTTTATTTAACATACTCTCATGTATTTGAAGGTGTTGAAGAGTATTTTAATATTAAATTAGAACTTGTTGTTATGAAATAGAATTCTAGGTTATGAATTAAAAAAATAAACAAGGACCAGTAATAGTTATCTATGAATTTACTTGATAATCATCTAAAGCATAGCATATATATATATATATATATATATATATATATATATATATGTGCCTGTCAAAGAGAAATTAATAAACTCCATTTTCTAAATTAATGAATGCACAATATATACTCCTATTTTATATAAATAGGGCCCCATTTATTGGAATAGGATAGGTTAATATTATGAGTTATGAATGTTATAATTGGTTATATATAATATATATTTGATATTTCTTCTTGGATAAGTATGAATTCATAGTTCCTATTTAACGTGGACTGAAATAGTGATTTTTTTTTTCCGGAGTCACCAAAATAGTGTAGTCGGTGCAATGACTCAAAGCATACATTATAAATAATTTCTCTAGCTGTTTAATTATTTTCATTAAATAATTCCCCATATAAAAAAAAAAATTGAACATTCGTTTTCTTTAATTAGGATTAGTGAAAACAAATTTTATTCTAGACCCGTCGATGTTCCTTTAATCCATATATATATATATATATATATATATATATATATATATATATATATATATATATATATATATATATATCTCCGTCCTTCTCGGTCATTGAATCCATTTATAAGGGACTCCAAATTAAGAATTCAAAATTGTTAGCCAACAACTGTTAGAAAGTAACTAGATTATTGCTTTTTTAACATTAAATTTTTTTTCTAACTGTTAAATTTTTTTAACTAGAAAGCACTAATCTGACATCGATAGATGAAATTGAGAAAAAGTTAATTAAAAAACTATGTAAAAATATCAATTAAAAAAATTTAGATTAAATCTGATATAAAAATTAAATGAAATGAAATCTTCAGGAATGAAATTGTAAAAAACCAATCCATAAAGAAAATGAATTGAAAATAACAACTAAAAGAAACTTGACCAGATTTAACCCAAAAATTAACTGAAAAAAATTGCTTGGGGTGAAATTGTAAAAAAATAAATCAATTAATAAAACAATTTAAAACAAAACAAATAACAATTCAAAGAATGAACACCAAATTTAGAAACAAATTTTAAAAATCAAATGACGATGGATGAAATCAAAAATCAAATCCAATTAGAAATAACCAGTGTAAATAAAACAATTGCAAATAAGAGAAGATGGACTGAATCAAAAGGGAAAAAAAGTTAAAGGGCTGGTTTAATTTTCAGCATGGCGTGCACGCAAATCCAGGAAGAAAGAAAAGAAAAAAAAGGAAAAAAAGACATTTTAGGCCAAATCATACTGAACCACCATATACGCACCACTCAGGGAGGAAGAGGAAGCCGAGATGAATCCAATAATGCGGTGGAAGTGCTAGATCATCCATCGAAATCAGCAGCACACGTTGCCCAAAATAGGTGGAGCAGCGCACTCGCCAGTAACTTTTTTTTTTTTTTGCATTGCACAAAACTGAAAATGCCCCCAAGACCAATCAATACTCACAAACAGACCATGCTGAAATTACCACAAAGCCCCTGAATGCAAGGCTAAAAAATTCGCATGGAATGGGTAAGATGTAAATCCACTATTGAACCAAACATGAAAATACAAAATCACCCTTGTGCATAAAAGCATCAAATTAATTTATTCCAGGGTTATATCCCTTATTTTATTGTGCATTTACGAATGCAATTACAAAAAATAACCCCACTCAATTACTAAAAGATATTCACGTTACGTGGAAAAGATCATTCTATTCCCGAAGCAAAGTTAAAAGAGAAAATAACTAAGGGGCAAAAAAATGATTATACTATTAAAATAAATAGTAAATTATATCTTAGAGCACAATAAAACCACTAGCAGCTTTAGGTTTTTTTTTTTGTTAATTAATACATTTTTTTTCATTTGATTGTCAAAATATTTAGGTGTATATATATATATAAATGTATGTATAAAGTTAAATTAATTAGGATTTTCTCTTGTTTTTTTATCAACATCCTTGGAAATTAACTTTGTTTTAGATATTTTGAGTAAATTATAAACTAGTACTTTTAGTTTTGAAAAATGAAT
>Ga0325401_1006871_pt1 | contig 11038 bp, 6 predicted proteins | sample PopdelMetagenome_FD_205666 | JGI IMG/M metagenome (GOLD analysis project Ga0325401, IMG submission 205666) | Populus deltoides microbial communities from Bellville, Georgia, United States - Xylem-PdKOR-R2 | ecosystem: Host-associated > Plants > Phyllosphere > Stem > Wood/Secondary xylem | place...
TTTACCGATGTCCTCACCGATGAAATACGTCCACCGGCTTTCCTTTCGTTGGTAATACCAGCTTCTGTTGCTATATCGGTCGGAAAAACAAAAAAACATTTGCCGATGGTTTTACAGACGGAAATTGTGTGCCAAAAAAAGTTTCCCGCTTGAAATATATCGATGGATTTTAGCCCGTCGGTGATAGTGTGACATACCGATGGATTAAAACCGTCGGTAACATTGTCGGTGAATGTTTGGAATACCAACCGAATATATCCGTTTGTACATTCGTCGGTCATTGTGGTAGGCACTGTAAAATACCGACGGATTAAGTCCATCGGTGAGTTCGAAATACCGACCGAATATATCCGTTTGTAAATTCGTCTGTGACTATGATAGCTACTGTCAAATGCCGACAGATATATTCCATCGGTAAAACCCTCTGTGATTATATTTAAATATGTTTTTTAAAAATTATTTAGAATACATAATATAAAATTATATAAATTAATGGTTATAAAAACCAATTATGCAAATAAATTTTGTATTAAACATCAAAAACAAAAGAAATAAAGTTAAATAATATTCATTACAAATTGAATGTGTTTAAAAAAATATTAAATTAACTATTAAAGTTAAATAATATTCATTATAAATTAACATAATGGTGGAGCTGGAGGAGGAGGAGGAGTAGGTTGGTTGTTATACGGCTAAAAAGGAGGAGGCGCACAAGTATCACCACTCTGTGATGCCATGTTCATGACAAATTCACAAAGCTGGTCATGCTCCGTTTTTTGTTGTGCATCCTCCGCTTTTTGTTGTGCATTATTCGCTTTGAGTTGTGCATACGCCGTTGATAGGTGGTCGTATTTTTCGGTGAGCTGAGTCGTGTGTTGCCTCAAAGCCATGAACTCCTTAGATTGGGTGCTCGATACTGACTAGGAGCTCCCAATAGTTGAAACAATACGGGCCGCCTGCAAGTTCTCGGCTGTAGTGTTGGAGAGCCCATAAACCCGATTTTTATCGGGTCCACCAAACGATCCAACCTCCATCCACAAATCCGGATTGAATTCCGAATGGGTCAAATGATTGTCCCCATATCTCTACCTCAACTAACTATTATAGGTATCTTGAAAATAAAAAAGAAATCATCCTATTTAATTCAATAAAAATAATAACTTACAAAATAAAATGGTTGAACAAACATACCACGAAGTGTTGAGCACGGTTGTCAATGAACTGTTGTGCCCCCTTTTGGCGGTCTTGACTCTGCACGTGCGTCTACACAAACAGCTCCATCGAGCTCGGCTCACGTCAAAGAGAAGTAGCCTATAATGAAAAAAGATTAATTAACAACAAATTATTTTAACGATATATTTCATTTAAATTAATCTTACCATCTCTTTCGCATATGCAGCAAACGAAAAGAGCCGCCGGTGTGCGTTGTCACTGAGCCATGAATTGGCTGATTCTGGTTGCCAGCATCGGACTTTGAGCGTCGTGCGAACCGCTCAGACGTCACGTGCTCAAGATAGTGCGGCCATATATCTTCCGGGATGTATATCGGTTTGAAATCCCTCCAAACCGCCACATCGTTCCAGCTTTGGAGACCCTTATCTCTCGCGGTTTTTTTTGCCTTTTTTGTGCTTCATACCAAAAATCAGGCAACCTACTTCCATAGAGAGAAATTACAAGTTGAAACATAAATTTTTTCTTAAAAAATCTTGTATTGTTTTCGATGTTACCTAGTTGCCGCGTGATTTTCCCATACCCTCCTCATGACTTTGTCATGCGCCCTGTCCAGGCGAATTTGTGCTGTGTATAAATAATTAGATAAATAAAAATGATACTTTATTTACAATTATATTAATAAATTATTAGAAATAAGCTGGAAATTGAAAATTAACACCAACCTCAAATTTGTTAAACCATGCATCGATTTGAGTTATCCATTCAGGATGTCTGGATACCTGACTCCATTGAAGTAATTGAATCTTCATCGACGATTTAAACGCCGATGATATTACTCGGGCGGCCACAATGTTTATGAACCTGAAAACAAATTAAATTCATGAAATAATATTGATTAGTTGTTCATAAATTATGTTATAATTTAAAACAAAAAACTATAACCTTAACAAACTTACATTGAATGGTCGTCTTTCCACTATGCCTCGTACTTGCGAGTGAACTAATTCCGCTACGAAGGCACGCAACCTCTGCGCTTTGAACCTGTACTGGAAGAGGCAGCATCGGTTGACGGTGCAGGTGGCGTAGGTGCCGCTTCTTAAGAGGCACCTAAGGATACGTCATCCTCGCTGCTAGAAGAACTAACTGCGACCATACGTGAGCGACCAACTCTAGTTTTTGTTCTACGCATCTACACAATTGTATACGAATAATTATATAATTAAATTCGAATGTCAAAAAAATTTTGACAACACCTCTCCTATACTGGATACTACCCAAATCCACAAACCTGCAAATATTGACAAAAGCCACAACCAATTGACTCCATCTATACTAATATTGTACATAACATAATATCTATACATATAAAATTCAACATTAACAACATATTCAATCATTATATAAATACAAACAATAAAAAATATTCAATAAATTAAAAAAAAAACTCTAGACTAACAATTAAAATTAATGCAAATAATTAAACACAAATCATGCAATAATGTAGTAAAATTACTAATTATTCCAACATATTCATTTACTTATTCTAAGGTAAATCCAACATTAACAATTGCAATTCAACAAATTATTCAATCATTATATAAATACAAACAATAAAAAATATTGAATAATTTCAAAACAAAACTCTAGACTAACAATTAAAACTAATGCAAATAATTAAACACAAATCATGCAATAATGTTGTAAAATTACTAATTATTCCAACATATTCAATTACTAATTCTAAGGTAAATTCAATATTAACAATTATAATTCAATAAATTATTCAATAATTATGCCAATACAACAATAAAATATATTAAATAAATTAAAAAAACGATAGAATTTAGGAATGAAAATGCATACCTTAATAATGTATTGATTTCAAGACTTTATCTACATTATAAAAATACACCAAAACAAAAAACATAAAAAAAAACAATAATAGCTAAAACAAAAAAGAAACCCTTGAAGTAAAAAAAAAATAGAGGAAACACATACCTTTTAATCTAATGAAGATTCACAAGAACACTTGGTAGAGATTGTAGGTGAAAGCCTTGGAGAAATGAGAGGAAAAAAATCAAAATTGAAGGTGAAGAACGGAAGAGATGAAAAAATGAACTGAGCGAGGTACATTAAGCAGCTTACACCATTGCTTTATCATCCAACTATTTTAACTATTATTTTCATTTCATTATCACTATTACTGCTATCTTATCAATAACACGTCCTAATCTATGCAAAAAAGGACCGGATCTTTGTGTCGAAGAGAGAGTTGCAGAGGTATTTGATGACGGAAACTAGTGACTTATAGTGGGCCGGAAATCCAGGTAGAGAGAGGATGCTTGCTCTTTTATCATAGACTTATTATTAGCAAGAAATGGATGACAATGTAAAACTTTACGTTCGGACTTGTCTAGTGTGCTAGTAAGATAAGACCTTATGGTAGTGAGAGACATACTTGTTATAGTTGTTGTCAATTTTAGACAAGCCTTGGGTGTCGGTTTTGGTGGACTTCATTGTTGGGTTTTTGAAGGATAATGGCATAAACATGGTCATGGTTATCATAGAGAGATTCTCCAAGTATTCAGTATTTGTGGCTGCCCCGATAGTGTGTATAACTAAGGTTGCTGCTGGGTTATTCTATCAAAATATGATGAAGTATCTTGGAGTGCCTTTCAATATTATAAGTGATCATGATGTGAGATTCATAGACAAATCCTTGACAACATTACTCAACATTATAGGGATAAGACTAAAGTTTTCCGCTGCTAATCATTCGCAAACTAATAGGCAAAGAAAAAGGATAAATGCTTTGTTTGAGGAATCTTTGAGACACTACGTAACAACAATGCAATGGCATTGGTTGGGATTGCTAGATAATGTGTAATTTTGCTACAATCTTCAAAAGTCCTCGGCAACGGAAGCAAGCCCTTTGAGTTGGTTTTGGGGACACAACCCCAAACCCCTACCAAGATTGTTGTATGAAAATCTGGTGAGAAAAATCCAGTTGTGTATAGGTTAGCAATATAAAGACAATAATTGTTTGAGCAAGCCCAAAATAGTTTGCGTAAGGCTAGAAAAAGGATGTTGAATTATGCTAACCGGAAATGAAGACTGTTGGAATTCAATGAAGGCTACAAGATGTTGCTCAAATCAACTCCACAAATCTGAAAGAAAATTATGAAGAAGACAAAACATCGAGAGTTGGTGCTAAAATATGATGGACTTTTTGAAATCAAGGAAAAAATAAGGGTTGATGCCTATAAATTAAAGCTGCCAGATTGGCTAAAGCTTCACCTAGCTTTTCATGGAAGTTATTTTAGACCTTTCCATGAAGATCAAGAAGATCAAAACGAAGTAAGTTGTAAAAAGCTCCTTTAATGATTTATAAACAGTTTGATAATGGTATTGTCAAGATCATGGATCATCATTGACTCGGCTAATATACAAAGAATTGATGAACTGAGCTTTTAGTAAAATGAAAGAAAAACTAGAAGGTTTTGTTATAAAATGACATATATTTGTGGCAATTAAAAGATAAAGTGTAGGAATACTTCACCTCTATTCTGAATAGGACGCCAAACTCTTTTGGTTGGGGGGTTGTTAGAGTTCTAGGTGCAAGCACGCACCAAAGTATGCATATTATCTAAAATTTAGTAGCGAAGGATAGTGGCAGCCGAAATTGGGCAGCAGTGAATTCGCTAGGTAGCGTGTATTAGTTTCGTGCGTGTCATGAGTTCTCGATTTGGCATGAAACTGGACAGGGATGATGAACTTTTCAAGGTGGAAAAAACATAACTGGAATGTCAGTAAAGAGCTAACATTTAGACAAACAAATTTTGGGTTACATGTACAGCAATGTGGTGCGTAGTTATAACGATTACAATCATGACATCATGGGGGAAATGGGTGTCCAAATTATGGGGACATGAATGTTGAACATGAGGGATTGCTCCTCAATACACTAAGATCATGGGTCAAAATCATCCATTAAGTTCATGGGAACATAAGGGAGAAAGTGTCCATTTACTTCCTAAAAAGTAGGAATGATAGTTATATGCTTTGTAACTTCTCATATTTGTTTATAAATAGGCTTGAAAGGCATTAACTGTGTAGTATGCAATATTTATGTATAGCACACACACATTTGTATCGTGTAAATCCTTTGTTTACGAGATTACTAAAAGTTGAGAGATTTTCTTGTATTTGCTATGTGCTTTGAGATTATTTACTTGTGTTTGTTATTTGCTTACGATAAGAAAATTATGGGAACCTTTTTAAGTTAGCGAAACACATAATTGTAGGTAAACACGAGTGAAAGGAGAGGCAAACCTCAGTCTAGTTGGGACTAGACAGTCGCATAGGGCTTAATTTTGAGGTGAACAATTTAACCCCACCATAACCACCTCACCACCAACTCCTCTTTAACGATCACCTTGACCACCATCACCATTATCTCACCATGACACCTTTTCCACCACGACCACGACCATCTCCTTTATCATCACCACCAGCTCCTTCTCTATGATCACCTCTATCGTAAAAAAATATTTACATGTAAAATATTTTGATAAATTTTTTTTCAAATTAAACATTGAAATTTTTTTTATATGTAAAATAATTTCCATTCGTAAAATATTTTAAGTGAAACAAATAGACCCTGGGTATTTGTTGTTTGTAAGCTATAATTTAGTTTATATAACATGTAATTTTATATAATCAAGAAATCAAACTTCAAGGTTTGAGGTTTGTGTCCAAGCCATTACATTTGACTTGAGTCCAAAGCTACTTTGTTTAAGTTTGTTTATGACTATTCAACTTATTGGTATCATTTACACTACAAAATAAATCTTGTATTTTTTTCATGGGATAATGTGTTTAGGTTTCGTAAAAATATAATAACCAAAAGTTTTATGAGATTATTTTTTTATTCATCTATAAATTATTTAATCATATTAATTTTTGATATTATTTTTTTGTTAACAAATGATTTTTAATAAAACTTTAATTTAAGAGGGAATGAAACTTACTCTTACTTTTAATTTGATTTCAAACACAAGCATTAATCATCAATTTTTTTATTAAAAAAATAATAATATTAACCCATCAATAACAAATGAGTTCAATAACTTCAATTCATAGAATTAAAAATCTGTTTGCAATTAGCACATGAATTAAAAATAAAAAGCGAATTAACACGGGAGTAAAAAGTTTTGATAAATAATATATTTTTTAATGTTGTGGTTTGAAACAGCAAAATGTGACATCAATTAATTATAACGGTTCATAAATACGACATCAATTATATGTCATGTCTTTTAACAACAACATTATTAACGCAACATATAATTGATGTCACATTTCTGAACCGCGATAATTAATTGATGTCACCTTTCTAAACCGTGACATCAATTAAATTCAATAATCATCCCAATCATTCCATGAAAATTCCTGCAACCAATTTCCCCTATATCTAAATCTAACAAAAAATGATTTTCATAAAATTTATTTTTAGTTTGTTAATCTTATATTTAATTTAGTTAATGATTTCAGAGAGTAAGAAATTCTACAATCTTAACAAAATCTAAGAAGAGTTTCCCTTATTTTGGAACTATAAATTTTATCCTACTTAAAAATACCTACAAAGAACCAAATAACCAAACACGAAATTTTTATATTTTATAATCTTAAATAGCCTTAGAAATATAAATAAATAAACATATACACATGCAAAATAAGTCTCAAATACTTTAATGATACAATATTTAAGTAATTGAAATCTCAAAATATATCAACATAACATATCTATCTACATCTATGTTATTTACTGGATGACCTAGGTTCATCAATAACACAATTGCATCTTGCTCTTACTCCTACTCCTACTCCTACTCCTACTCCTACCAGAGTAGCCTTGTTCTTACTCCTACCGGAGTAGCCTTGTTCTTCATCATGACATCACTAAGAGTTAACCTCTCTCCAAATGTATCAAGTTCATTGCGACAAACATTGAACTATCAAAACGTATATGTGTATCATCTGCTTCTTCGTCAATATCATGAAGCACATATATAGTCTCTACGCCCTGCTGTAACAAGAACCAACCTAATATTAATAAAACATCAATGTTAAATTAAAATATCAATAAATAAAATCCAACTTTTAACATATATTAATTCTAAAAATATTTGATTACTTATGATAATTTGAACCCGTTGGGGCATTTTGCTCATATTACAAGTATATAGGTAAAGGAACTTGCTCAGGATTCGATTTAATAACCTAACATGTGATACTTATATACCAAGTCACATACTCCTTTGTAATCACTTGATGTATCTATGCAAATATCTCATTCTTTTGTACATCCCACTGGGAAACATAAGTTTGAAGATGACATAATCAAACATAATCATTATTTTTACCCTGATGGTTTATAACGTGTAACGCGTCTCTCATATCGATGTCAACTTAAATGTGTTGTCTACAACCGAATTGTCATATAACTTGATATTGGCAACATAAGTCAACCATATAAAAAAATCAACGAGACCATTGATGTTCATCCCGTTAGTGCAAATAGCCGGAGCAACTATCAATTTTTCATCCAAATAAGGTGTCCACTTGACATGTAGAAGATAAGTTTCTTAAATATTAAACAACAATAATTTAGTGGAATTAAGCTTTTAATTTAACAAATGGTTCAAAAAATTCATAGATAACATGTTTATCTAGCTCGCTCTAGTAAAATGACAACATATGTGTTGGATTATTATCAAATACTCTACTAGCACATAACCTAGTATTACAAACATGTCTGATTAATTTTATTTTTAAAGTTACAATTAGACAATATAAATATTTATATAATTGCAAAAATAACATTTGCAATACCTATATCCTGGTGGAAGCTAAAGTGTAACCCTCATAATTTTGATAGTTATAGGTTGCAATCTAGGTATTTAGGGCTAGCCCACATAAAGATGCTCCTAATACCATAACTGTTATTAAATAAAAAAAACAAGTTTCTTTATTTTGTATTAATAACAAATATTTAAAAAGCAAATTGTTATTTTAAGTTATTCGATTCATACATGTATAAGTAGAAAACATCCCTCAACCTATTGGATCCATTTCATACATATAAGACATAAATGTTTGTATAGATGTGCCAAGACAACAAATCTTGATCTATATATGGTAATGACATCAAAATCATCCGAGAGCGTCAGATAAATTAATGGCACACATCTTCCCATGAAGTTTGTGAATAATACATTGCTAAACAAATACAATATATATGCTCTGACATACCTACATAACACATTAAAATTACCATACTAATTCACATATACTTAACTAACAATTAACATATTCAAATAATAATTTGATGGATACCTCCGCAAGATCTCGTTGTTAGTATCACCTGATGGTATGGTAAATGTCTATTTAATCCATTTAAAATGTATATTGCCCTTTTCAATTCATAAAGCGAGAGTGCCAATACAAATGCATACTCGCTTAATACAATTCGATTACACATGCCAATAAATATGACTACTTGTTCATTAATATAAATTCTAAGCAAAACTATCACATTATGTAATGTCGATGTCATTTTCCCATACCGAAGATGAAATGTGTGTATCTCACATCTCCATCACTCAATTAGTGCATGGATCAAGTCGTGATCAAGCTTTATGTGCTCCAGATAACTTATGTATAAAAAACTAATCTAAAACACATATGATTGAACTCGCTCAAGCAATTTCATTCGCTTATGCGCATGAAAATAAATGATGGTCTTATCCTGTATAATAATTTAAAATATAATTACATAAATATATAATACATGTAACGTTAAGTAATGGAAAAACTTATTTACATTAAATAGTTTTATAATCCCAACAAAAATATCCTTTGATTAATGTTTATCCAACAACTGCAGGACAAAAGTGTCAGTGGGCCCGACAGGCATGTAATGTGACTTAAAATCTCCATGAAAATAATCATGCTGTCTGGGAATGTCATCATCATAATATGGCCACTCAACATGAGAATAAAATCTACCACCTCGAATGCGTGACATTTTATGTATGAGTACATGTATTTGATGTGAAACAAGATAAGTTTAATATGCTTTTAAAAAAATATCATAATATATTTTAACAAATATTTATTTTGTCATATAATTATATTATCATATATACATTATCGATTATGACATGTTTTTCTATTATGGCCTATGTCATTTCATATGCCATACTATAATATATATGACCCTCTCTTGCATCCACCTTGCAATTAAGTTGACATTAATCGACCATTTCTAAATTTTTATTAGAAGTGTCTGCTTTAACTTAAAATCCGGTGTAATGAGTCCATTCTAATTTGTGTTATAATGGATGAAATGACATGTCATATGCTGATTTATAGCTCTGAATCGTGTAATAATCATTAATAAACTATGTAAAGTCTAAGTGATTCATAACATAACATGCAAGAATATATGAATATAAATGTTGAAATGTTTATCATTTACAATATATATATATATATATATATATATATATATATATATATATATATATGTTCTATCATTCAATCTTATTTTCTTTCTGAATTTCTTTATAATAATAAGGGTGTTGATCTGGAAAACTTGTTACTAAAAGTTGAATAACATTGCATTATGATATCTTGATCTATCCCTGCTCATTATCAATTAAGCTTGAATTGATGAGGGGCAAATTCTTCCACGTCGAATAAAGTCTTTTATTTCACGTCTTTGCTTGATCCAATAACTATTACACCTATAAAATATCAATTGCAATAGGGTTGAAATAGGCTTTGCACAAGCACATTTCAGAACATGATTAAATGATTCTAAAAGATTAGTTGTCATTTAACTATACGAGTGATCATCATCATAATATAATGCTCTTTTTTGATTCTCGTAGAAACTATTCTTGATATGATAAGTTTAACTTATACATTTTTTCATACCACAAATCAAATTTTCATCTTGAAGGTTCATAACACATCTTTATCAAATTTTTTTCCGTAGATGATTATTTGAATTTATAATCGAAGTTGCTAATAAAATATCAGGCACAATATTGATGTTATCCTATAGGTTCACGTTAAATTTTTGTTACTTCAATCTTTATGCTTACATGTCTATATGATATTATACATATACATGTTTATCACCGATAACATATATTTGTAAGAAAAGCAAAAATCATCTTCAATTATAGTTATCTTTTTTGTCAAAAATTGCAAAAGCCAACGGATGTATCCTATTATTTGCATCAAAAGCAATTGTAATTAATAACTTCCCATCATATTACTTATACGAATATGTGTCATAAATATTGATAAATGGTTTACAATACTTGAAACCTTTAATACAATCTTTAGATGACAAAAAATTTGTAAAAAACTATTGTACTATCATCAATATTTTCTTTGTGTGTCCAATCAATAGCTGTTCCAGGATTTGATTTTTTTATTGCCGATAAAAACCTTGATAAATTTTCAAAATACTCCTCATGTGAACTAGAAAGATGCTCGAGCACATTCTGTTTTGCAACTCATACCTTGTCATATGATATTTTATACTTATAATGCAATTTTATTTCATCATTTATGCTTGTAAATGTTATTGAAAGATTATTCATTACAAGGGTTGATATAGCATTAACAGAAACATTTGCATCAAGTTGATAGCGGTATTTTTAGACAAAGATTGAGGTACATGTGTATGACACTTTTAACTTTGTTATCTCAAATGAATCTGACCTTTTATGATATCCCCTACGTAAATACCACTTATATTTAGGTGCTTGCATACATTGTAATTGAA
>Ga0325401_1006872_pt1 | contig 11038 bp, 12 predicted proteins | sample PopdelMetagenome_FD_205666 | JGI IMG/M metagenome (GOLD analysis project Ga0325401, IMG submission 205666) | Populus deltoides microbial communities from Bellville, Georgia, United States - Xylem-PdKOR-R2 | ecosystem: Host-associated > Plants > Phyllosphere > Stem > Wood/Secondary xylem | place...
ACACCAAATAAATTAGATGTTTGAATTTTTTATGTTTTCATCATTAAATATCTCATCTTCAATTTTTATCTACGCCTTGTTGCTAACAGCACCAACAAGTGTCTCGGTTTATATATAGATTCCACAAGAAGCTCTAACAAACGTAGACATGAAATCACTGGAATACTTGAGGAGATGAAAGACTGAAAAGAGAGAGTTATCATGACAATCATGTTATCGTGTAATTGGTCATCACTCAAATCATTCACAGATCAAATAGAGGGAAGTGATGGTTGGTAGCAGTGAACCAGCTAAGCATGCTTTCCACATCATCTTGGTTTCATCGAACAAAATTTAGTGTTGATTCCACCTAAAATGTGAGGCCCTCCAAAGCAAACAACACCTCGCCTGCCTAGCCGGCAGGTCAACTTAATAATATACTGATTCGGAACCTGATTCAAGGTGTATTTTCAATAATGTTTGGTGTGTTGCCCTTAATTACCATTTCAATGGCATTTGTGCTGCTGTCCATTTTACTTTTCATGAAGTGCTAGTCATGCATCAAGCTGTTTCAAGCACCATGCTGATGATATCCCAAAAAAAGATGAACAAAGACGGACTTGCAAAAGGACCATGGCAAAAGAACGTAAAAGAACTTCTCAACATTTCAGTAAATTTTTTGATAAATGCCCACCAAGTACATTAAGAGTAAGTGGTGGAGCTATTGAACTCTCATTACTTACAATTCGATCATCAAAAAAAAAAAAAAAAATTACTTACAACAAAGATAGCATTGGATGAACAACACAAGATACTAGAGACTTAATATGTTATACGCCTGCTAACATTTAGGACAGTATCTGGATCGCATTTTGTCGAGAATCTCAGCATATTCAATTGGCGTTGCTTCACTACAGAAAACTCCATCCCACATCCTGAGAAGATCTGCTCAGATGGTAATTATGTCAGCACACACACATATCAATACCAATGGCAAAAATCATGTTTGAAACGTACTTCAATATAATACAAGAGAATTGTGCATGTGAAATGGTTCAAGCAAGACCGGTGCTTGAGCTGATACATATTATTTATTGTGCACCATGTGCATGGATCAAATTCAAACAAGCCATCAAATTGAGTCATACATGATTAAACATTGGAAGGCTTAACCGATTACATGTCATCTTCAAGGATTCTAGAATCTGAAAAGGTGCATTACATAAACATACCAGCTTTATCTGTAGATGGAAGACACATGATAAGAATGTCAAATCTTGGGACTTTGGTCAAGTTCTCTAGATATTTGACAGCCAAATCCATGTCATCGCTGCCAGAGGAACAAGCAAAAGAAGAGAGTCACAACTCAAGTAATCCAAACACAACCCAATCACCCAAAACACAAACAGCAGAAGAAATCTACTTACATGAAAAATGAGGACACACACTTGATGATGTCGATTAGAATAGTAACAGACAATGCGTTCTTAAATATCTGAGGCAATGCACTTGGAGTAGTAACCTAATAATGCAAGGAAAGAAACAATGAGTTGTCAAATGGATGAACCATTTACGATGGGGAAGAAGCATAAAAGGAACATTAATATAAATATTAGTGCCCTGATCAAATGCTTACCACATCCACTCATTTATTAAAGCTATGACTAAACCTCCTGAATATATAATTGAACAAAGGGAAGTAGAAGCAGCATATCTATTGTTTTTATATAGTCATTATGCTTCCAGAGACTATCCAAAAAGAAAGTCATCTCCTGCAGTACCTGTGCTTGACAATCTCAATTTACCATCACAGAGAAAAGGCCAATTTTTTTTGCATGCTTGTTAAGTTTTATTTTCCGACCTTGTCATTTATACTCAAAGAAAAGCTAATCAGTTTAAACTAAAACAAAAACCTTCAAGAGGTGAGCCTGGAGTGCACGATCACCAGAAAAGCCTCGCCAAGAAATCTCGAATTGATAAGCTGAGTTTGGAGGTGTAATGTTTTTTGCAGCTTCAGCCATGGCTCGAGAAGCCGCTTGAGAAGCGAGTTCTTTAACTGAGGCCTTCAGCTCCTGCCTTCCAGTTCTGTTATTTCTCTGCAAAAGAGTAAATGAGATATTTATCACCAGAAACAACAATTACACATGCAAAATGGTAACCAGTAGCCAAAACTGAAGTTCAGATATAGCAGGATGGATTAAAGAATTTTCCAGTAAAGAATCCTCTCATGTGGCATTTGAAATCTGCAAATAATAGCGCCAGATATGTTTTAATCTTAATCCAATTTATGGGCACATAAAAGAAACGTCCCATTTTTAGTGGCTATCTGCAGAAAGATACCGATCAATGGATTTGGTAAGAGCCCTGGCTCCATTGCATGTGTGACAGCACGCAGGTCAAATGGAGAAAGACGGCAATACATGCTTTGTCCCTTGAATCAACTCTCAGGCCAAAAAATGCATATACTTATGACCATGCTACAATGTCATTTCGCTTTCATCAGTCCCACATGAATCCATATAATTTGCAACAATATGAATATTGTTGTTCCAAATGCATCCTAATATTGCATGATTTATAGAGAAAGAATTTGCAACTAATAGAAACACCAGCAAAAACAAAAGCTTAATGAACCAATTCAAGGTAAGAACGAAAGAGAAATGGAATAGTTAGGGATTTGTGACACCACAAGAATAAAATAGGATTTGTAATCCTATTCCATAGAAAGGGATTGTTAATGCCTAAAGTGGAATGGACATCCTTTCCCCATCTGCTGGAAAAAAAGGCCAAAACAACCATTTTCCCTGTTTATTTAAATAAAAATTTATTTAAATAAAAAAGTATAAAGAACACAAACCAAGCTCTCAAACACACACACACACACACACACACACAACAGAATGATAGCCATGCACGGATGTGATGCTACACCTGGATACTCTCAGCATTAGAACTTGGAATAGCATTTGCACGAGAATCATTGCCTAATTGACCATCAGATCTGCTTCCAGCTCCTGTGCTTTTGTTCTTTATCTCTTCCACGTAGACAGATTTCTTCACAACACCATCTCCATCATTCTCCTGCCACCAGAATTTAGAAGTTCAAATGAAAAAATATCCGTGTTTCCTGAACATAGATAGCAGAGTCTCGAATATGAGAAACTTCCAATCATTATATGAGAAACTTCCAATCATTTTGAATATGCTCGTGAAACAACTGCTACCTTTTCTTCCAAGTAACAAAAGCAAATATTGAGACATGAACATAGGTCTAGAACATCTATTGAAGTTGCTAAAGGAGGAGGAGGGGTGGGAGATGGGAGATAGAAGAAAAACTTTACATTTGCATTGGGCATACAGCTACTCAGCACTTGAGGGCACATATCTTATTTTTACCTTAGCTTTATCTTTTTGAGAAGCAGATGCCCCAGTCCTTTGAGTGACATTTGAGACTGGATGCACTGCATGTCCATTGACACTTGCTTCTGACCTTCCTCCTTTTTGTGCTCCTTGTAAGGAGCTTCTGAGAGATTCAGATGCTTTCTGGAGAATTTCCTGTGAAAAATAAAAGTGACAGTTACAAAGAATTGCAACAATGAAATGTAACAGCCAGAATAGCAACATATGGTAGAGTCACTTGCCTTCTCGTACAAAGATTTGACCTCAGCATACTGTTTCTTGATTTCCTGGTTATTAGGTTCCAGTTTCAAAGCAAACTCAGAATCTGTAGTAAGTCATGTTCATTAAATCATACAGTCATCATCAAAAACTATCAGGAAAAGAATCACTAGATAATCAGAGAAGACCAATATATAGGTTTGAATCAACACACCCTCGATGGATTCTTTAAGTTTCCCCAATTCCTTTCTTGTTGTTGCTCTGCGTGAGTATGCTTTTATGTAGCGATCATCTAGATTCAAAGCCTCTGTACAGTCATCTTCAGCCTCTGGAAATCTGAGCAAAAAGAAAACGAAGTAAAAAAATTCGCCATATTCATCAAAATTATCTTCACATGCAGTAAAGCAACCTATATATAAAATGACAAGATAAAACAAAGATGATCAAACACTGCCAGGTAATCAAAAGTTGTGCACGTATATCACATTAAGCAACAAGAACTCTACAAGCATACCTACACTTCTTAAATCTAACACTATCAGACAGGAAAAACTTGCCTTTTGATTTTGAGATATGCCATTGCTCGATTTGCATAGGCTACTGCTGTTGGTGACAACGCTATGCTTCTTGAATAGCACTCAATAGCTTCCTTATACTTCCTCTGCTTAAAATACTCATTTCCCTATAAATTAAGAATTTGCAAACTTAGCAGCACAAACCATTACTAGTGAATCTTTTTCAAGTACTATCACAGGATGATTCGTACCAATTCTTTCTCTGTGGTAGCATCAACAGTACTCTCATCAATTGCAAAACTTTTTGATAGGCGATTGATTGCATCAAAGTTCCTTGCGTGATCATACATTCCTGAACTACTTGAAAAATCAACAGCAGAAGTTTTCCCTGTTGATCTTTCATCCTCACCAATCTTCTGAGTACAGGAAGCATTGTTAACTGGTTAAGAAACTATTATACCCCATATAATTGCTCTAAACATATGCATGGATGCAAAAACACATGCATGCCATGACTTTTCATATTGGAATAAGAGCATATTGAAACATCCAGTGCACTTATCAATGATCTTTTAAATTGAGCATCTCTACAGCTCACTCATAACCCACAAGAATTCTGACAATTGCCATTCAAGTTTCCACTCAGACAAGAACAATTCAGTACTAAGCATTGGATTATCCAAATCTGCCAGTCCCAACAACACCTCTCAATTTTTCCACTAAAACAAACCAAGAACAGATTAACTGCACCATGTAAATTCACTCTACTAGCAAACAAATAAATCACTTACAACACACAATGGAAACATAAACCAGAAACATTCATGCTCGACTCACTATCCCTAAGCCACCTAAAACAGCAAGCTTAAAAAAAAAGAGCAACATGCAATAGAAGATTGAAGTCTCTTTTACAAGCTACAAGCTTCTCATAATAAAAAAATGATTTTTTTCAACAACCCATTTCTCATTCCTATAATCACATTGAAAAGACTTGAAAGGTACTAAAACTTGATTAAAAATCGAAACTTTACCATATCAGAAGCTTGTGACTTCTTCTTCATCTTTTTATCAGTGTCCTTAAGAAGTTCCCAATCCTGCAAATCATTCAAAAACCCCTGGAAATCCTGGAAACAAAAATGGGTTTTCACCAAAAATACATAAAAATAAATAAAACCTTATTGACAAGAATCCTATACCACACCAGCTTTCATTTTAAAAAAACACACACACAAAGACTTGATTTTCAAAGATTATTAATAGAGAGCATAAAAGAAGAAGTTTAGGAGAAAAATACAGTGATCATGAAGTTTTGAAAAGGGAAATGATTATGAGCTTTCATTTTCTTGTTATTACAGTTTTCTTAGTAACCAAACAGAACTTAAAAAATCAAAAAAGGAAAGAAATGTACCAGAGCTTGATCACGTCCATGCTTGCCTGGAGCCCTAGCCATGGATGTTGGAGAGGGAGGTAGAGGTTTCTGGAGGAGCTGTGAAGGAAGGATTTATGCGAGTCAGAGGGGTTTTTGTGTTTTTGAGCTGAGTTAATGATATTTTTGGCGTGCGAAATTTTTTATTTTTTGTATTTGAGTTTACTAATTTTTATTTTTGTTATTTAAGTGAAAAAAAAATTAATTTATTTTAAATTTCATATTCTTATTCTTATATCAATTTAAATAAATTAAAAATTAAAAAATTAAAATAATAATATTATTATTTAAAAAAAAAAATAAATAAAGATGACTTGCATCAATAAAAAAAAACTTAGATTAACTTGATTTCTTTCCTTTTTTCACAAACTAAATAAATCTTCACCTCTAACTTTAAAAGGTAATATTTTTTTAATTTTTTTCTTCAATACAAATTTATTATACCAAAAAGTTGACTTTCTCATTTAATTTTCATTTTTTCTTGCTTTTTTTTATTTTGATTTTTATTTTCTCACCTAATCATGATCCATATAAATTTATTTTTTGTGTTTTATTTTTATTTTCTTTTAATTGTAATATATTTTTTTACTAATTTATCATTTTAATTTTTAATTTTTTAAACTTGATTATGGACAAAGCATGATTCATCTTTGTACTCTTAAGATTTTTTTTAATTTGGTCCCTCTACTCTGGATGTTTTTTTAATGTGACCCCTCGATGGAATTCCGTCTCGACAAAATTATTTGAAGAAAAATGGACATGAGATGATTCAGTGAAATTCTAAGCTTTCGTTATTATCAGAAGTGCTTGTGGGTTTGGAATTAAATTCGTGGCTACTGGTTGTTTTTGGTCCGATTTGGGATGGTGCTTGCGGTTAACAGTGGTAGAGCTCAGGCGAACAGGAGGAAGCTGGTGCGCGGTGTCATGATAAACAAAAACAACGAAAAGACTTCCATAAGCATTTAAGTTCACAAAGAAGTTTTTTTTCTTTATAGCAGTATATATACAAGAACGAGCTCTCCAAGATACGTCAAACAATTCCACGAATGCTAAAATCATCTTGCTTTATCTTCTCTTATCTTAGAAGGGGTAGTGGGAACTCGAGGCTATGAATGAAAGGACGATGGATATAACAGGGATCCAATTTGAATCCTGCTTCTGAAACCCACAACACATTTCCATCTACAAGATGAAATGATATTTTAAAGGAACAATTCTAAAATGTAACAATTATATGCGACTATAGCAGCAATTTCTCCATGCTCCCATCAGCTTGGTGACGATAATTGCTTTACATAAGCCTTCCACCCCAGCTCTTATTCGAGATTACAGATAACGGAGCTGGAATGCTAGTACTTCCTAAGTTCATGGAAACTAGGAGACCCGGGCACGTAGGTTCGTGCAGGTGGACCTTGATCTTAACAGGCAGTAAGAGGGTGCACCTTTTCATGAATTGCTTTGTAGCATTGGAGACTACAAAGGGGTAGTTTTGACTCCGAATCTCGGTACTTGTATGGATTTGTACAAGATGGAGCAGCACATTTCTCCCGGGGCGGAGGGTAACTGAAATCCAGACGAAAGCAAAATCATCAGGTGTGAAGCAGCAAAAACAGCAATGTGCCTAGGTAGCAGATGTGGGAAATAGGCAATACAAGGTGTGTGCTGGAACACAATCTAAAGCAGCTGCTACTATAGAATACACAGTCCACAGGGTGGATGAGCATCCTAGTTTAAGGAACTTTCTGAACTAACGTGCACAGTGCCTCATGACGAAATCACCCAAGGAGCAAAATCAGTTTCTTCTAAAATAAATTTAAAAAGAAGCCCTGTTTAGGAACATAACCTAGGACCTTCATTTTGTAAGAGAGAAACTCAAACCTGCAAGGCTTGGAGTCAAATATACTAGGCAAGCCCATTTCATCGGGGAATGTTACAGTTGTTCCAGACGGACCCATGACCCACCTAACATGGTCTGATGAAAGTACCATAGCATTTGCTGCTTTCTCCTGAACAGAATTAAAATGCCCCGACGTTAACATTAACATAAAAACTGAACAGCATAAGTAGGCAAGTTGAAGGGTGAAATGATGTGCAGAGAATGCTCACATATTCTCTATATATTACCTGTGCCATTTCTTCTTGCCGTTTCTTCAGTTTATCTTCGCGTTTCTTCCTAGTGGAATCTTGGCCCAGTATTTTTCTGATTGCTTCAGCCTAAGATTTTCAGTCAATATTAATCTTCAATTCTCTCCAACATCTTTGCGATTTCCATGAGAGAAAAAAATATACGTGCAAGTAAAAGTAACAGGGTAAACCTCAGATTCCCTATTTGCCTTTTCAACTTGCATCCTGCGTCTTTGAAGAGCCTCAGCTCTCTTCAACTGCTGTTCCACTTCAGTGAGTTTCTCTTTTTGCTCTGTCATCAAAACAATCAGGAAATTAAATGTCTGGGAAACTCCACAAATGTTCAATAACGGGATCACTGGAGCAAAAACAACTAGTTACTTTTAGGGTGAGCTGGAGGTAACCCATTTGGGAACTCTATTAAACTAGGAAAACCAGAGGAGGCATCTTTGCCAGTTTGAAGTGCTCGTTGACGTGTCGTGACTGTCATTTCCTTCTTGGAGTCCACTGATAGATCAGCTAACTCTTTTCTTGGCTTCTTATTCTTAGATGTAGGGTCACCATCTGACCCCAATTCTTCCTCTTCCACATAATCAGTATCTTCAGATACTCTCCCTGATTTAGATTTCTTACCCTCCTTGCCAAATCTAGTTGATCCATGATCTCCAGCATCTACATCATATAGACCATCAACATTTCTCTTCAATACTCTGGATATCTTCCTCTGTTTCCTGCTTCCTCCCTCTTCATCTTCAAACTCTGCACCATAATCAGTGCTGATCTTCAAAGTCTTGACTTTTTCAAGGTAGCGAATCTCATCATCATCCTCACCTCCATCATCAAGCACTCCATCTAATAGCCGTTTCTTAGGGACCCGCTTACTTTTACGAACTGGCTCGTACTGATCAGTTTGCTTTGAAGACAGATTCTCACCTCTCAGACCATCTGTTTTCCTAACACTTAGACCACTTCTGGAGAAATCCTTCCACGGGACTCCTCGTAAACCACTTCCCTTACCTGAAGTAAAGGAACGGTTGTCATCCAAATTCTCCTGCAACAAAGATTGAGTTAGCTGCAACTAGCAGTGCTTAAATAATTAGCAGACATAAAATGTTGTAGGCTTGTAGCAAAACATTGTCAACTGGGTCAAAAAAGGAGGAAAAACAATGAATAATGATTTCTAGACATGAATTGAAAGCTGAAAAGTACAAGGAATTTGTAACAAATGAAAAGCTCTTAACATGTTTTTGTTTTATCTAGTTGGCGTGAATGGGTTTGCCACTAAAAAGAAGATAATTACAGCCTTACAGATCTTGCATCTATGAATATAAGGATGCTCAAACTCAAAATTCTGAATTTAAATGATCGCTATATGACAGTCTATGTGGACGTGACTGTCAAAACCTAATGTGGACATCACCATACCAGACTCAATAAATTTTGAATGAAAAGTACCTCAATTAACTTCTGCCGGGGATCTGGGAAGCGAGAAGATTTTGAAGATGACGACCCAACAGCAGATGCACCATCAGATGCGGACTTTGCATTAATAGTTCGTGTGATACCACCAACTTTAAGCTTCACTTTCACTTTACTCTCATTTCCTACTGCATCTGAAAAACCTCCAACATGCCCCGAGCTAGTTGTGCTTTTCCAATTAGCTGGGGCAAGGACACCTTCGCTGGACCTTCTAGAATCAACTCCACTGTGCCTCTGCTCGTTACTTCCTCGAAAAGAACAATTGTTGGAAGCTTCATCAGATTCTCCCAATCCTCCATCTTCATTCTTCATCATATTCTGGGAAGATTCACAGTCAGCAAGGTTAGTGGAAGAAGCTCTTGTACTGCATAGAATCAAACTGACTTTTTTCTTTCGCGAAATTGAACCATAATCATTATTGTCATCGCTTGACACTTTGCTTACAGTTTCTGAAGGTGGTGTGGATGATAAGGATGAAACATCAATGTAATCGGAAGGTGTGTGTGAGTCATTCCGTGGACGACGGGATGTATTACTCCTCTTCTTCCTAACAGCACTGTTTGAATCACTAAACCCAAAACCCTCCATAAACAGGACAAAGCAGAAGCCTAGTTCTGCTCTTATCTACCAAAGAAAGAAAGTTGAAATAAGTCATAGAAAACACAAACTTTTCTAGGCAAAGTTTCTTAATTGCATCACAGATGGCAGATTAAGCACAAAACTGCATTAAGCAACTCATGCCACACTGTAAATGAAGCCCCAAATAACACAGCACATAAAACAAGTAGCAATCCTTTCTGCATCGATACAATAACCACTGAACAGATTCTCGTTGACTTCATACAATTCAATTGGCAACATTACAATATAGCAGCCACTACCTATTTGATAATTGAGAAAGTGAATACTACAGGTTACAACGCATATGTCACCTAACCTGAAAAAAGTTTACAAATTAATTTCTTTTAGAGTTTGAAGGTTGTACCAGAAAAGAAATTTAACACAGATAACTATATAACAGCAATTAACACATATTAGACAGTATCAAGCGCTTATTTATGAACAAATATTCCAAGATTATTGAAAAGGCACCTATACACCAAGCAATACACTTAATGACACAAAAAGAAAATTCAAATTTATAAAAAAAAAAATGCCAATTTAATGTATAAACAAGCTCAACGAGGCCAAATAAAACATTATAAATCTATTACAGATTCATCCTATCCAAAATCAACCCACCAAAATAGTCACAAATTCAGATTCATAGAAATAAAACAAAAAAGGCAGAATCTTTGAAGCAAACACACTTATAAAACGAATCAAGAAACCCATTTTGCAAGTCCTCAAAAAACACCAAAACAACCGAATAGAGACCAAGAACAAGCAATTTACCTATCTGGGTCGCGGCCAAAAGGCCTGAAAACCCTTGAATCGCCTTCTAAAACAACCAACAAGAAAGATAGAGGAGGGTATCGACTAAATTGGTTAAAGATTGGATTTTTGGTGGATTAATAGTACGAGTAGGATAACTAGCCAGGTGGAGGTGCGTAATTGGACAGAGAAAGGAGGAGGTGGTGGGTTTTTGTTAAGGAGGTAAGAGAATGGTTGTGAACTTGTGATGTCAAAAGACAGTAACATGGTGTAAGATTCATTAACATCCTCATCTTTGTGTAACATGCCGAAGTCCTGTGTTTGTGCTTTATCTTGGATCACTCTCCCCTCCATTCCAAGCTAAGCTGCTGACTTTTTAGTCTGGTCCCTTTACTTTTAATATTTTTATCTTTTCTGTAATTGATTCCTCTATTCTAAAAATTTCTTAATGTAATCCCGATGTCACACTCCTTTCCAATTATAAGAAAACTAAGTCATGAGATATTTTTATTTTGCAATGTGT